>Ga0172371_10002992_pt1 | contig 26455 bp, 27 predicted proteins | sample Lak12m_FD_114543 | JGI IMG/M metagenome (GOLD analysis project Ga0172371, IMG submission 114543) | Freshwater microbial communities from Kabuno Bay, South-Kivu, Congo - kab_022012_12m | ecosystem: Environmental > Aquatic > Freshwater > Lake | place: Democratic Republic of the Congo: South-Kivu... | reverse complement strand
GGAAAACCTTGGGCCTTCAATTGTGATTACAGTGCCCCGCGGATGCTGCCTGAGTTTAAGTTCTTCGGCTGATTTAGTTAAAAGCGTCCTGAGTTCTTTGCAAAACGGTTCTGCCATAGGCGTGTGGATTACTTTCTCGTCATGAAATGTCAGAGCCCTGTGCCTTGTATGGTCAATGAACTGGTCCACAAATACAAGGTCGCCTGGTTTTATGTTCTCCCGTAAAGAACCTACCGCAGTTGTGGCAAATATATGCGTGCAGCCCTCTTTCTTAAGCGCGTAAATATTTGCCCTGAAATTTACGCCTGTAGGATAAATTGTATGGCCTTTGCCATGCCGGGCGAGTATAGCGACGTCAACCCCGCCTATCTTCCCGATTGTGAGCGAAGAAGAAGGATTTCCGTAAGGCGTTTTTACCTTCTTTTCTTTCTTATTCTTCATCAGGCGCGGGTCATCCATTCCCGAGCCGCCTATAATGCCGACTTTTATTTTGGCCATCCTCGCTCCTTTACAAAAAAAGAAATTTGTTTAAGAAAGATACTCCTCTATGCCTGTCTGCTCTCTTAATCTCCGGTAAATGACTTCCGCTATGTTGAAAAGGTTTACGGTGTCTTCTTTGTTATAAATCTTCAACAGGCCGAGAGCCTCAGAGCTTCCGTTTTGCGCGTGCTCCCATAATTTTACCGCGTCATAACCGTTCATGCCTTTCACGCTTTCATCGCGCTCAATTCCAAACTCAACCTCGAGCTTCTTTAGCCCTCCCTGAAACCCTGTCATCCTCGCTCCGAAACAAAGATCAAAATGAGGTATATCGAACTGAAGGCTTGGCATAGATCGGAGAAGAAACGGCACATCGAAGGCAGCGCCGTAAAAGGTTATGAGGTACTTGTAACCCGAAAGTTCTTTCATGAGGTTTTGAGAAGTTAGCCCGTTACCCCTCATAAAACATTTGTAATCAAAGCCGTTATACAGCCCGACCAATGTCGCGTATCCGCCTTGATCAGGCATAAAACCGTTTGTCTCGATATCGAGGCAAACGGCGTGTCCCCTGAATTTTTCAAAGAGGCGCCAGTGATCCCTTCTTTTAACATTCTTTGCAAAATATTCCGCGTTTGAGTTGCTGAGGGCCTGCGAGGCGAATGAAAGATATTGGTCAAAACGAGTCTTCTTGCCCTCGCTTATAAAGTTTATATCTCCGGAGCTGATGAAATCATCCCATGTAAGAATTCCGTTTCTCCAGAGCCTCTTCTCCATCTTGACGCCGATACCGTTTAGAATGCTGAATGTATTTTTTATCATTGAACCCGAGCTTTCATATTACAAAACAGCAGCAACCTTGTAACCTGCCTTAGTTACGGCCGTTACTATATCCTGCGCGCTAACCGTTGCTTCATTGATTTTAACCGTCGCTCCTCCAACCTCTACATTAGCTTCCGAGACTCCCTCAAGCGCGCTAATCGCCTGTTTTACCCTTCCTACGCAGTGCATACAGCTCATACCTTCGATTTTTAATTTAACCTCTTTCATATATGCCCCCTTTAATATTGCTTTTGCTAATCAGGCATCCCTAACGCATCTTTCGTCATTTTTTCAGCAGCTTCAAATACGGCCTTCTTGCCTTGTTCAGTTCTTGCCTCGATATAAAATCTTACCTTGGGTTCCGTTCCCGAGGGCCTTATCATCAGCCATGAGCCGTCATCAAAGACAAGCTTTGTCCCGTCAATTATAATAACATCACTGACTGTTCTTTTGTTTCCCGCGATATCAAGCGATATTCCGATCTTATACTTTTCCCCTATGACTGAAAGTTTTTTGAGCAACGGTTCTCCGGCAAGAGAACGGTCAACCGCTATGCCGGAACGGTCGGGATAATAATGGCCGAACTCATCCATTATGTCCTTTAGATATTCACTCAGGTTTTTGCCTGTTACCGCCATCATCTCTATCGCAAGGAGAAGGCCGAATATCGCGTCCTTCTCAAGCGTGTGATTATAACCCGTCAGCCCGTCCGATTCTTCAAACGCGACTACCGCCCTCTCTTTCGCGGTTTTTAGCATATAAGGCCTGAAATTTTTAAACCCGACCTTTGTTTCCTTCACAGGCATTCCGAGTTTTCCTGCTATGGCGTTCAGAAGATTGCTCGTCCCAGCTGATTTCACGGCCGTGCCTGAAATCCCCTTATGAACATGGAGGAAATGAAATGCCATAGCTCCGAAATAATTCATCGGTATCTGCATGTTTGCGTCAGCATGCCTTATACGGTCGCCGTCAGGGTCCATGATAACGCCCATTCTGAACTTGGCATTGCTCTCTTTTAATATCTTTTCAACGCCTTGCATATTTTTCGCTGACGGCTCAGGAGCAACACCGCCGAAAAGATAATCATCCTCTGTCCTCAGGAATTTAATCTTTCCTTTTGCTTCCAATTCCGCAATCCGAATTCCGCCTTCCGCATTTTCAAGTATTCTCTGCATTCTTCCCCTTGTCGCGCCATGGACATTATCAATGCAGCTTAAGCAGTCCGCATTATCTATAAAATTTCTTATTTTCTCCAAATCAAGGGTTTTTCTTTCGGTTATATATTTGATATAAAGAGCGGTCAGATCAATTTTATCTATGCCCCTGGGTTTAACACTCTCCAAAATTATATTTTTTTCCATCATCCTGTTTGCAATCTCTTCTATCTTTGCCGTTATCTCTGTCCCTGCAGGCCCTCCGTCAGATGGATTGAATTTGAACCCCGCATAGTTTGCGGGATTATGCGAAGGAGTGAGGTTAATTGAACATGCAGCATTCATCATCTCGATTCCGGCTGAAAATTCAGGAGTTGCCGCCTCGCCCGCGTACCATGTTCTTATGCCTTCCTTTTGAAGCATTCCTAAAACTTCCATCGCGAAATCATTGCCGAGGAACCTGTTATCATGCCCGACAATAACGCCGCGTGCTTTCACATCCTCAAAGCCTGAAATACCCAGCGCCTGCCTAAGAGGCTTATCCGCATTCTTAAACATTTCTATAATTGCAGAGGCGACTATGCGGAGATTGTTGAATGTAAAATCACTCCCTATCTCTCCGCGCCAGCCCGATGTGCCGAACACAACCTTTGCGGGAGACATATTCTCCCTTGCAAACTTCTCTATGACAGAAAGCAGGCCTCTGTTTTTGGAAACGTCAGAGAGTATCTCTTTCCAACAGGACGCGGCGTCTTTAAAATTCTGTGTCATAATTCTCCCTTAATGCTGTAATTGAACCATTTTTTCGCTTTTCGCAGAGAATTTTTGACAAATCTAAGGCGCGTTACAGGCAATTTCAAAACTCGCCTTTTTCATCAACCGAATCAGCCAAGAGCTAATGGGCTCAAACAGTTGAAATTGCTTATCTTCCACTTCACCAAGATTTGTTACCAAAAATTCTCTGATGTCGCTCAAAAAGATTCAACTACAGCATAAAATTCAAACTTAGGTGAAACGGTGTCCAACTGAATCTAATGTCATATTAAACCTTTTTCCCAATCAATTCCTTTGCCTTCATAATAACATTCTCAACCGTAAACCCTAACTTTTCAAGAACGATATTCCCCGGCGCTGAAGCTCCGAACCGGTCCACGCCTATTATCACGCCGTCCATCCCCACATACTTATGCCAGCCGTGAGACGCGCCCGCCTCTATTGCAATCCTTTTTTTAACCTCCGGAGGGAACACAGTGTTTTTGTATTCATCAGACTGATTTTCGAATAGTTCCCACGAGGCCATATTCACAACACGCACATCAATAAATTCAGCATTGAGTTTTTCATAAGCGGCAAGCGCGATATGCACCTCAGAGCCAGTTGCTATCAGGACAATCTCAGGCATGCATGACGAACAATCCGCGATAACATAAGCGCCCATGGCAAGTTCAGAGGCAGATTTGTACTTTTGCCTGTCAATCACAGGCACTTTCTGCCTTGTCATTATCAGCGCAACCGGGCCGCTTTTATGCGTAACCGCAATTTTCCACGCCTCCGCTGCCTCATTCGCATCAGCAGGCCTGATGACCAAGAGATTAGACATAGCCCTTAAACTTGAAAGGTGCTCTACAGGCTGATGGGTCGGCCCGTCTTCTCCAAGGCCAATAGAGTCATGTGTGAAGACATAAATGATTTGAAGCTTCGTCAACGCCGCAAGCCTTATTGCAGGCCTCATATAATCAGAAAAAATCAAGAACGTGCTTGCAAACGGAATCAGCCCGCCGTGAAGTGAAATTCCGTTTGATATTGCCGCCATTGCATGTTCGCGCACGCCATAGGCAATGTTTGCCCCTCCATATCCCCATTCACCTGAGACTGCTCCCTGAACCTTATCATCACCGTCAGGCGGCTGGAAATTCCCTTTGCCTTTAAGCGCCGTGTTTGTTGACGGATTCAAATCCGCGGACCCGCCGATCAAAGAGGGAATATAATTTACAGTTGCATTCATAACCTGCCCGCAGGCAGCGCGCGTTGCGATGCCTTTTGCATCGGGAGGGAAAACCGGAATATCCTTATCCCATCCATCAGGGAACCTTGAGTTCATCATGTTATCCAGCTCAGTCATGAGTTCAGGATATTTTTTTGAATATGCCTCAAACATTGAATTCCATTCTTTTTCGAGTTTTGCGCCCTTTTCTATAACGTGCCTGAAATGCGCGGACGCCTCTTCAGGAACGTAAAACTCAGGCTCAAGCGGCCAGCCTAAATTTTTCTTCGTGGCTATTACCTCATCTTGACCGAGAGGGCTGCCGTGAACTTGAAACGTATCATGCTTATGCGGGCTGCCGAAACCTATATGCGTTCTCACAGAAATCAATGAAGGCTTATCTGCCTCTAACTGGGCATTTGCAATGGCCCGCGAAATATCCCTTATGTCATTGCCGTCTTCAACATTCTGAACATGCCAACCGAAGGCCTCAAACTTTTTGCATACATCCTCGGTAAAAGTGAGCCTTGTTTCACCGGCAAGTGAGATGTGGTTATTGTCATAAAGATATATTAGTTTGCCCAGCTTTAGATGTCCCGCGAGTGATGCTGCTTCAGAGGAAATCCCCTCCATCACATCGCCGTCGCTCACTATCGCATAAGTGAAATGATTCACTATCTCGCAATCGGGACGATTAAATTTTGCCGCAAGAAACGCCTCGGCAATCGCCATGCCTACGCCGTTGCCGAATCCCTGTCCGAGCGGCCCGGCAGTGCATTCGACTCCTGAAGGCGTTTGATATTCTATATGCCCCGGCGTTTTGCTTTCCCATTGCCTGAAGCGTTTAATCTCATCTATTGATAAATCATATCCGGTAAGATGAAGCAGCGAATAAAGCAGGGCGGAACCGTGGCCTGCTGAAAGCACAAACCTGTCCCTGTCCTGCCATTTTGGATTTTTGGGATTGTGCCTCAGAAACTTTGTCCATAGCGCGTATGCCATCGGCGCGGCGCCCATAGGCATTCCGGGGTGGCCTGATTTTGCCTTCTCCACCATGTCAACCGAAAGCATCCTGATGGTATTTATGCAGAGGTCATCAAAGTTCATTATTACCTTCAATATTAGCAGATTAGCGGTCAAAAAATGATACTTTACGCGATTAGAATTTTAATTTTTTTCTTAGAGTCAGGCGGTTTATTCCGAGAATGCGGGCAGCCTCGGACTGGTTTTCTTTTGTGTAAGATAAGACGCAATCAAACAAAGGCTTATCAACTTCGGCATGAATTTTTTCGTAGATATTTTTATCCTTTCGTTTTATGGCCTCCTTTAAGTAAGGCACGACTGCTGAGGCGATGCCTTCCGAAATGCCGGCTTTGGTTTCGGTTAACGGACGCTCTCCGAGTTCTTTAATTTCGTATGTAGTGAGATAATGCGTCTTACTCAGGGCAATAGCAGAGCGCACCGTATTTTCAAGTTCCCTGATGTTTCCATGCCACTCATGGGATAACAGCTTGTTAAAAAATGCCTTTGTAACGCCTTTAATCTCCCGCTGCGCCGTATGCCTGTAGCGGCTGATAAAAAACTGCAGGAGAGACAGTATGTCCTCCTTCCTCTCGCGCAAGGGCGGTATATGAATTGAGGCAACTCGCAGCCTGTGATATAAGTCCTCTCTGAATTTTCCTTCCCTAACCATGGAAGATAGGTTTCTGTTAGTGGCGGATATCACACGGACATTAACCTGAACTTCCTTTGTGCTCCCCAATGGATAAAAAGTATGAGTCTGGAGAAAACGCAAAAGCTTGGCCTGTAACGACAATGGCAGCTCGCCCACCTCATCAAAAAATACGCAGCCCTCGTCAGCAATCTTAAGCATCCCCTCTTTCGCGTTGACAGCTCCTGTGAAAGACCCTTTCTCATAACCGAAAAGCTCAGATTCAAGGAGCGTTTCGGGCATGGCAGCACAATTAACGACAACAAAAGGTTTACCGAAACGGGAAGAAAGCTGGGCAATGGATTCAGCAACAAGTTCTTTACCTGTGCCCGTCTCACCCGTGATAAGAACGGGAACTTCCACTTGGGATAATCTTGCCAGTTTTTTGCAGGCATCCATTATAACAGGAGAATGCCCGACAATAGCGCAGGTCGGAGTGGGAGGAGGGCTTGTAATGGCAATTGAATGCCTTATCTCATTATTGAGGTCAACTACCTCGTGAAGAATGCGCGCGACCCCGCCTGCTGTTACGGGGCTGCTGATTGTTTCATACGCTCCAAAGGTCGCGGCCTCCATAACGGGCTGTGTCCTTTTTTGCCTCGTGACGGCAATTACAAGATTATTATCGCTCAATTCCCTGATAACGCCTGCCTTCATAGTATCTATATCAAAAAAGATGATATTATTTTTTGGGGTGTTAATCTCGTTCTCGAGCGCATAATCCTTCCCGAGAACTCCCGACAGCTCTTTTTTCAAAGAAATGTTTTTTGTGAGCAGGACGATTTTCCTCATATCTGATTATTAAATATACATCATGTTTAAATTTTAATCAAGTTAAGCATTCTATTTGTGCTTCCGGCCCTCTTTCTGTCTGGCACACGGATTGCAAAATAAATGGGAAGTAGCATTAAGGAGGAAATAAATATGAACGATGCGGCAAAAATATACGGGCTCTGCTTAGAGAGACTGAAATACCAGATAACAAACGCGAAAAAAAGAATAAACGGCGGGCATATCGGCTGTATTTCGCTCGAATGTTACAACACGGGAGATATAGATGACATCATCGATATTCTGGAACTCTACGATGTGCAGGATAGGACTATTGAAAGCGTGAAAGAAAAACTTGAAGAACTGGCATACACTGTTTCCGTTCTCAGCAAAGAGAATTTATTTTTTGGGTTCAATGAAAAGGGTTATCTGATTCTTTATCTGGGGCTAAAGGAAGCCCCGGTCGAGCCCCTTAACGAAATTTTAACTGCCGTTTCCGCAGTATAGATTTCCCCTTTGCGCGGGTGTATGCTATAAGCAATACCTTATTCTATCGGCGCGCAGACTATGAAATTGCATCAAAACATATTGAGCCTTATCGGCAATACGCCTCTGGTAAGGATAAACCGGATGGTGCCGGAGAACAGCGCCGAGGTATGGGCAAAACTTGAAGGCATGAATCCCGGAGGCTCTGTCAAAGACAGGATTGCCCTCGCTATGGTTGAGGCCGCTGAAAAAGAAGGCATTTTAAAACCCGGCGGAACAATAATAGAGCCGACAAGCGGAAACACAGGCATCGGGCTTGCGCTCGTCGCTGCAGTTAAGGGATACAATCTTATCCTTACCATGTCCGAGGCGATGACCATGGAAAGAAGGCTCCTCCTTCAGGCGTATGGAGCCGAACTAATCATAACTCCGGCTGAACAGGGAATGATGGGCGCATGGGATAAGGCAGAAAGAATCCTGAAACTCAACCCCGGCTTTTTTTTACCCCTCCAGTTTGAAAATAAAGCTAACCCTGAGATGCACAGAAGGACGACAGCGGTTGAGATAATAGACGCTCTTGGAGGAGTACCGGATGCATTTGTTGCGGGAGTCGGCACAGGCGGAACAATAACAGGCATTGGAGAAGCATTCAGGGAAAAAAGGCCTGATGTGCTGATAGCGGCAGTTGAACCCGCAGGTTCGCCGGTGCTTTCAGGCGGAGAACCGGGCAAACATAAGATTGCAGGCATAGGAGCAGGATTTTATCCGGGAATTCTTAATACAAAAATATACGATGAAATAATCACGGTCAAAGACGATGACGCGGAGGAAACCTCAAGAAAACTTGCCTTAAAAGAAGGAATACTTGCCGGCATATCATCAGGCGCCGCAATGTGGTCTGCCATGAAAATCGCCCGGAGGCTCGGCAAGGGCAAAAGAATAGTAGTTATATTTCCCGACAGGGGCGACAGGTATCTAAGCTCGGGTTTGTTCGGCCAATAAATCCCTCATTTTTCCATTGCTCCAACGACTTCATATTGCGCTTGCTATTTTGCATTCAGCTGCTAAAATGTAAAAAAAGGAGGTGTAAAATGAAAAGACTCATTATAGTTTCCCTTTTTCTTGTAATGGGCTGCGTTGCGACTGTGACGCCTGAAGGAACATACATAGAACCCCTTCCCGCAACGGTTGTGGTAGGCCCACCGGTTGTTGTTGGCGCCTATCCGCCGGGAGTTATTACAAGAGTACAACCGCTTCCTCCCGTAGTCGTATATGACGACAGGTACGTCTATCATTATTCGGGCATGTATTATTACTACTGGGGCGGGACGTGGTATTTCGGGGAGCATGATAGGGGCCCCTGGTATAAGCTTCCTCCCGGCATTATTCCAAAAATATTCACAGAGGAAAACCCGGCGGACCTCCCGGAAAGGGACGTTAAACTGAATGATTCTAAGGGGGTTTGACTCTAAGGGAGGAGCTTTCTGAAATTTGGCTCCCGGGGAGGGATTCGAACCCCCGACAGGGTGGTTAACAGCCACCTGCTCTGCCGGCTGAGCTACCCGGGAATTTCCAGTTTGGAAGATTTTTATTATACACCAAAAAAGCGATGCTGTGTCAAACGCTCTACCCTCTTCTCTCGAAAGCCTTTGCTCCGGCCAATACAAAAATTATTGACAGCACGATAATGACCGCAAGGTCGGCAATAATGCTGAAGTCAGGGCTCATCGGCCCGCGGGAAAGAGGAGAAGTCACATGCTTCAAGGCGTCTATGCCATAGGTGAGCGGATTAAACTTGGCTGCTAACTTTAAAACTCCGGGCAGGAGTTTTATTGGATACATAGCGCCTGAAAGAAAGAACATCGGCATAATAATGAAATTCATGATAGCGCTGAAGCTCTCGTAGCTCTCATAAAAAGTAGCTATAACTATCCCGAACGCGGACACGCAAAAAGATACAAGCACACATAAAAAAACGGCGGCAATTATATCGAACGGCCCGAGCTTAAGCCCTAGAAAAGGAAAGAGCAAAAGTACAATCACGGCCTGAATCGTTGATATGATGCTCCCGCTCAATGCCTTTCCTATCACTATCGTAAGCCTTGACACCGGCGCTACAAGAATCTCCTTCATAAAACCGAACTCTTTATCCCATATGATCGAGATTGAGGAAAACATCGCGCTGAATAAAATCGTCATTCCAAGTATGCCCGGAAATATGAACTGCATGTATGAAACTCCGTCAACAGGCTGAACAAGCCTTGACATGCCCGCGCCCACAAGGAAAAGCCATACCAATGGCCGGGCTATCGCGGATATAAGGCGCGACCGCTCCCTTATGAATTTCTTAAACTCTCTCGCGACTATAACATATATCGCATTAAACTCCATGTCTTCTCCTGTATGCCCTTACTTCAGCCTTAAGCGTATCCGCGTTAGTGGTTTCTTCCTCCCTTATCGCCTTTCCGGTAAGCTTAAGGAAAACATCATTCAATGTCGGCCTTTGCAGCCTGACGGATAGAACGCTGTCGCCGAGTGTTCTTATAAGTTCGGGGATGCATGTTTCTCCCGACGCTGTCGAAATAAAAAGCTCGCCGTCTCTTATTGACGCGTCAACATCAAGCATGTTTTTTATCTCAGCCCTCGCCTTTTCATTATCTTTTGTCTTCAGGTATATGACATCACCGCCGACAACTTTTTTCAGCTCCGCCGGGCTGTTCATGGCAATAATGTTTCCGTTATCAATGATGGCTATATTATCGCAAACTTCAGCCTCGTCCATGTAATGCGTTGTCATAAAAATCGTCACCCCGTATTTTTTGGGAAGAGCTGTTATGAATTCCCATAGATTTGACCTGCTCTGCGGGTCAAGCCCGAGTGTCGGTTCGTCCAGAAAGAGCACCTTCGGCCTGTGTATCAACCCCCTCGCAACCTCAAGCCTGCGTTTCATGCCTCCTGAAAATTTCTTTACGAGGTCGTCCTTCCTGCCGGATAAATCAACAAGCCTCAGAACCTCATCAACCCTTTTTTTGCGCTCGGCTTTTTCGACATTATAAAGATAGGAATGGAATAAAAGGTTTTCCTCGGCCGTGAGGTCTTTATCCAGAGTGGTATCCTGAAAAACTATGCCGATTGATTTTCTCACGGATGAAGATTCTTTCGTGCAGTCATACCCGTTCACGCTTGCGTTTCCGGATGTCGGGGCAAGAAGTGTGCAGAGAATGCTTATCGTCGTAGTCTTTCCTGCCCCGTTTGGCCCGAGGAAACCGAAGATCATTCCCTCATCAACAGTGAAGGATATATTATTCACGGCAGTGATATTGCCGAACTTTTTTATCAGATTCTCAACCTTAATTATCGCCATAAAAAAATCCTTTTTAGCATTAAGCCGTCAGCTATGAGCTATCAGCTAATTGCTATCTTTACTCGTACCTCAACGCCTTTATCGGGTCATAAAGCGACGCCTTTCTCGCCGGATAGACACCGAAAAATATCCCCACCGCAGCAGAAAATAAAAATGCCACAATAATAGACCAAAGCGCAAGATGCGTCGGAAGAAATTCAACGAAATAAGGGATGACTATGGAAAGCATGCCTGCCAGCAAAATCCCTCCCGTTCCCCCTATAAGGCTCAGCGTAACGGATTCTATCAGAAACTGCAACAAGATATCCCTGTTCTTTGCGCCGAGCGCCTTTCTTATCCCTATTTCGCGCGTCCGCTCCCTCACGGAGACAAGCATTATATTCATTATTCCAATCCCCCCTACAACAAGTGAAATCGCTGCTATGCCCGCAAGCACGGCAGTCATGATATTCAAAATCTTGCCCATCACTGCGACCATTTCATCCTGGCTCATTATAGTAAAGTCTTCTCTGTTGGCATGCCTTTTCAGCAATATCTGTCTTATGTCTTCCTTTGCGGCCTCTATCTCGGATGCGCTTCTTACCTTAATGGTAATGTTAAAAAGGCTGTCTGTGTCAAACAATTCCTTCGCCGTAGTTGTGGGTATAAAAACTATATCGTCAAAATCAATTCCGAGAGTGACTCCCTTCTTTTCCATCACGCCTATCACTCTGTATTTGCTTTCGCCTATTGCCACGAGCGCGCCGAGCGCGTTTTTATCTCCGAAAAGGTCTTTTTTCACCGTCCTGCCGAGAATGCATACCTTTCTTCCTGAATCAACATCCGAAGAGCTGAGAAATCTTCCGGACTCTACAGAAAGGTTTCTGATTTCAAAATACGTCTCGGTAACCCCGGCCACTGAATTATCCCTGCTCTGGTTCAGGTATTTGATCTTCGCGGTGCCGAGAATCAGCGGAACCGCGTCCTGAATATGCCGCGAACGTTTTTTGATTATGACAGCGTCATCGTAGACAAGTTTTCTTACAGTTGTTGCGGCGGGCGGGTGAAAACCTCCCTTTGCAGAGGTCTTGCCCGGCACAATAATCAATATATTCGTTCCGAGGCTGCCAAGTTCCCTTCCTATGTAAGACCTCGCGCCCTCGCCTATTGAAACCAGCATAATAACGGACGCCACTCCGATAACAACGCCCAGCATTGTAAGGAACGACCTTATCTTGTTGCCCATAAGCGAGTCTCTCGAAATCCTTATAACCTCAATAACATCCACTCTGACAGACTCCGTCTTTTATTGTGATTATCTTCTCAGTCTCTTCAGCGATTTCCTTCTCATGCGTAACCACGACGATCGTTACGCCTTCCCTGTTTAACCCCTTAAATGTTTCTATGATTTCTTTTCCCGAACGGCTGTCAAGGTTGCCGGTGGGCTCATCTGCGAGGATTATGGCAGGGTCGTTTATGAGCGCTCTTGCAATCGCAACCCTCTGCTGCTCTCCGCCTGAAAGTTCGCTCGGATAATGCTCCGCCCTATGAGAAAGCCCGAATTTATCAAGCATCTCAAGCGCTTTTTTTTTCCTTGTGCCTGCCTCCACGCCGGCATAAAGTAAAGGCAGTTCAATATTTTTCCACGCAATGAGTTTGGGAAGAAGATTAAAGCTTTGAAATACAAAACCTATTTTTTTGTTCCTTATCTCCGCAAGCTCGTTGTCCGCCTTACGGCTGACGTCAACATCAAGCAGGAGATATTGCCCTGATGTAGGCCTGTCGAGGCAGCCGATGATATGAAGGAGAGTCGATTTTCCTGAACCGGAAGGCCCCATTATAGCCACAAAATCTTTCTCGGCGATTTCCATATCTATTCCTCTCAGGACATCCACCGTCACCCTCGGCAATATGTACGATTTCTTTATATCCTTTAGGACAATCACTCCCTATTCACCTATTCACCGTATCTCTCTTACCCTCTTGCCGTCCGCAAGCCCTGATGTATCAGGATTGGCAATAACAACATCCCCCTCCTTAACTCCGGACTTTATCTCCGTAAAATTCCAGTTAAATTGTCCTATATCAACGGGGATAAGCCTTGCCGTAGAATCTCTTTTGATAAATACAAATTTTTTGCCGTTTTTCTCCATTACGGCGGAAGATGGAATTACAAGCGCACTCTTAATATTATCCACGACAATTTCCACATCCGCGGACATCCCGGGTTTAACAATGATTTCTTTTTCCTTAATCCGCGTCCGCACCTCAAATGTCCTTGTCTCCTGTTTGCCGCCAAGCACAACCGGCGATATCAGATAGACCTCGCCTTTAAAAACCTTTCCAAGATACGCGTCCATTGTGATATTAACCTGCTGCCCGAGCTTGACCTTTGCGACATCAGCCTCATCTATAAACGCCTCTATATAAAGGTCCTCCATAGAGACAACATGCGCCACCAAAGCGCCCGCTAAAGCGCCCGTTAAAGTTGTCTCGCCAACCTTGACAGGCATTGATGTCACAACGCCTGCTATCGGAGATCTTATAAATGAATAATTATAGTTAAGCTTCGCAAGTGAGAGAGAACTTTCCGCCTCCTTCAGGCTGGCATAAGCGACATTATATTCCTTCTGGATAGAATCAAAATCTATATGAGATACATACCCCTTTTCCTTTAGGTCGGTGAATCTCTTTAATCTTGCGTCAGCCTCTTTCATAATTGATTTCGCCTTTTCTACCGAGGCTTGTGCAATATTAAGATTAAGATACGCCTCGTCAGGGTCCAGTTCGGCGATCATTGAGCCCGGCTTGACAATGCTGCCCTCTTCGACATAAAGCCTTGTAATCTTCCCGATTCTCTGCGCTGTAATCTTAACTTCTGTCTCTGATTTTATCGTTCCTGTTGAAGTGGCCGTAACCGTAATTGCAAGTTCCTGCCTGTTTACAACAGTTGTTTTGACATCAACGGCGCTGAAGATTTTTTTGAAGATAAAAAAGGCAATCAAGATAAGCGCTATTGATAAAACCCGGAAACCCCATCTTTTGTAGAAAGCCACTTACGCCTCCTCCTTTAACCGCCAGTTAGATTTTACCACAGCCGATTGAACTTCAAAAATCCCAACGGGTTTACTGAGGGATAATCTCTATGATTGTTATCTCGGGAGGCGCGAGGAAGCGTATCGGTGGCCCCCAAGTGCCGGTCCCCCTGCTTACGTACAGGTATGAACCGTCCGGAAGATTCGCGGCTCCGGCATGGACAGGGTAATAAAGCTTGGTAAGGATAGTGAAGGGAAATATCTGGCCTTTATGCGTATGGCCTGAAAGCTGTAAGTCGAAAAGTCCTTGTGATTCCTTTTCAATCAAAGGCCGATGCTTTAGGAAGAGCGTGAATTTTTTATTATTGAATCTGGAAAGCAGCTCCTTTTCAGAGATATCCTTGAAAAGGCCGTAAGGTTTGCCCGCAGGGTCGTCAACTCCTGCAATATTAATCAGCCCTTCCACTGTCGTCCCTTCCGCGCGCAAGGGCTTAAAGCCGCATTTTTTCGTAAAATCAAGCGCCTGCCCAAGCCCCGCATAGAACTCATGATTTCCTGTAATCGCGAACTTTCCGTATCTCGGTTTTATCTCGTTGAAAAGGTCTGAAATTCCATCAAGGCCGTTTATCTGGCCGTCGACAAGGTCGCCTATTGAAACAAACATATCGGGTTTTTCATTCTTTACCTTCTCAAGAATATTTCTCACCCTTTCTCCCCTCACGATAAGACCTATATGGACATCGGATATCAGCGCAATCTTTATAATCCCCGCTTCTTTCGGTATCTTTGAAGTTTTTACGGCAAGCCTTTCCGTGCGGATGTCCTTAGCCTCAAAATATCCGTAAAAGGCAACAGCGATTGACAAAATCGCGGGGATGAAAAAACCGTATCTCGCGGAAATTTTTATGTTGGAAATGCCGCTGCGGGAAACATATCCGTAGCCTGTCATTAAAGCATTATATAAATCAATCACAAATGCCGCAGAGCAGAATAAAAAGAGCGCTCCCATCCATGTGTATCCGATGTAGGAAAAGACCCTCGCGAAAAGATCAAGCCCCTGTCTTTCGGACTGTCTGATAATTATTGGCGCAAAGACCATAACAAACATAAAGAACGCTATGATGAGCAAAGGAACGGCATGGAGCGGAAAGGCAGCCCTAATCTTAAGCAATGCATAAAGATGCATGCATCCATAGAGCGTAAAGAAAACAAAAAAGAACAACATCATACTATACATTGTAAGGTTTTACGCAAGGTAATCAAGCAAGGTAAATATAAACACTGTCATGCTTATGTAGCCGTTCATATTGAAAAAAGCCATATCAAGCCTGCTCAGGTCCTCATGCTTTACCAATGAATGTTCATAAATAAAAAGCCCTCCTGCCACAGCCATTCCAATCCAATAAAGTATGCCAAGATTAAAGAACAAGCCCGTTATTGCAAGCAGCATCCACGCGATAATATGGAAAATTCTTGAGAAAAGCAGCGAATCCTTGACGCCGAATCTCGCGGGAATTGAATAAAGGCCCAATGACCTGTCAAACTCAACATCCTGAAGAGCGTAAAACACATCAAAACCCGCAAGCCAGAAAACCACGGCAAAGGCAACAGGAAGAATCTCGGCATTAAAAGCTCCCCTGACCGCAATCCACGCGCCCACAGGCGCGGCAGAGATAGCGATACCGAGGACGACGTGAGAAAGCCATGTGAACCTTTTTGTGTATGAATAAAGAAACAGAACTGCGATAGCCAAAGGCGAAAGTTTAAGGCACAGCGGATTAAGCATATATGCGGCAAAGATGAGAACGGCAAATGAGATAACTGTGAATAAAACAGCATTGGATGTCTTTATCTTGCCCGCAGGCAATTCGCGGCTCATGGTCCTTGGATTTTTCGCATCTATCTTCCTGTCAATAATCCTGTTCAGCCCCATCGCGCCGGACCGCGCACCAACCATCGCAATGATAATCCAGAATATCTGCTTTAATGAAGGAATTCCCGACGCGGCAAGTATCGCGCCTGTGAGCGCGAACGGCAGCGCAAAGACGGAGTGGGAAAACTTTATCATTTTGAGATATAGGGTTATTTTTTCAAGCATCCTGTTGTTCATGGAACTCTTAAAAAATCAATTCACTATTATACTGCAACGTCATAATATTTAAGCCGGCGTCTTTAAATTTTTTAGCTTGACTGTAACTTCACCCTATCGGCTATAATTCATCATATTAAACATGAAAAACACTGAAATAGACCCCAACAAGATGCTAACAAAGAATGCGATTACTCGGCGGGCGATCCTTTATCAATTAATCGGATACGGGATTTTACTTTTTCTAATCTTCGCTGATGAAGTCCTTGATTTTCCTCGCAATATATTTGGATTTCCAGCCACACCGATAAACTGGGTAGAGGCCGTAATTGAAAGTTCATATATTATAATCCTCGGCGCGTTTACTGTTTACTTGACCTCCCGTTTCTTGAAAGAGATTAAATTCCTTGAGGGATTTCTTCCGATCTGTTCGCATTGCCACAAGATTCGCGATGGCAAGGAATGGGCATCGCTCGAAGAATATATAAGCCACAATTCCGAGGCCCTTTTCTCTCACGGCATATGCCCTGAGTGCGAAAAAAAATATTATGGGAAATTTAAAAAGGAGACAAAATGAAAGTTAAACTTATTACATTTGCCGTGATATTTCTACTTGCAGTGATTGTCGTACCTGACGCCGCAAAAGCTGAGAAGGCACAAACCTCTGATTCGCTTGTTGGTGTTTGGTCGTGCCAGTCAATCTACGGAGGGCCTTATACCGGACATTCGTGCAAGACATTCCCTTGGCTGAAACTCAATGCCGGCAAGAGCTATACTTGGGGAAGCGAGCAAGGCACATGGGAATTTAAGGATAACATTCTCCGTCTTTCAGCACGAAAAGGCACAGGCCGCCTGAACAGCGACGGGCAGTTAGTTATCGAATACGAGTCAAAGGGAATACAGTACCGGCAGGTCCTCTACAAGAGGAATTAAGTTTCTTATGGTAAAAACATGATAGCTTTAACCCCCGTCGATTTAGAAAACTATCTTTAAAAAATAATAGCAAAAAGCAAATTTTTTTGACATTCCCAAATCTCGCGTGTTATCATGTAAGCATAAGTGTAATCATAGGAGGCAGTATGATTAGAACCCAGATACAACTAACGGAAAAACAAGCAAAAAACTTAAAAAGAATAGCTGCAAGCCGCCATCGTTCCGTAGCAGAACTTATCAGGCAGGCAGTAGACAATATGATAAAGTCAGCGGTATTAGTTGATATCGAGGAACGGCAAAGACGCGCCCTTGCGGCAGCAGGCCGCTTCAGTTCAGGCCTGCAGGATCTTTCCTCAGAGCATGATAAGTATCTTGCAGAGGCATTTGAAAATAAATGACCGTTTTCTTTGATACTTCTGCCTTTCTTGCTATCCTCAATAAGGATGACGATAACCACAAAAGCGCAAAAAAAATTTTGGGAGACCTCGTTTATTCCGATAATATTCTTATCACTAATAATTATGTTCTTGTTGAGAGTTTTTCTCTTATACAGCGGCGTCTCGGCATGGAGTCTGTCAGGGTATTTCATGAAGACGTGCTGCCCTTGATAAATACGGAATGGGTTGACAAGGCGATTCATGAAGCGGGAATCGGCGCGCTCTTGACCGCTTCAAGAAAAAAATTGAGTCTCGTTGACTGCGTTAGTTTTGATTTTTTGCGTAATTTGGGAATAAAAAAAGTTTTTGCTTTTGACCCTCATTTTGAAGAGCAAGGATTTGAGGTTATATCTCAATAAAACTGTATGGCGAACGCGCGGGCGCATCTGATAATTTCCGGAAGGGTTCAGGGAGTTTTTTACAGGTCCTTTACGCAGGACGCGGCACATTTTCTGAAACTTACCGGCTGGGTTAAAAATAACAGCGATGGAAATGTCGAGGCCATTTTTGAAGGCGAAAAAGAAGACATACAAAAGGCTATAAAATCGTGCTATAAAGGCCCCCCTGCCTCAAAGGTAAATAATATAGACGTCAAATGGGAAGATTTCAAAGGAGAGTTTGATACATTCTCGGTAAGATACTTCTAAAGAACCGGCCGGAACCTTCTAAGCCTTAGCGCGTTAGAGACGACTGTTACAGACGACATCCCCATCGCTCCTGCGGCGAGTATCGGGCTGAGGAGAATGCCAAAGAAAGGAAAGAGCGCTCCAGCGGCAACAGGGATCAGTATCGTGTTATATGCAAATGCCCAGAAAAGATTCTGTTTTATATTCTTGATGGTTGACCTTGATAGAGAGATAGCAGTAACAACGCTCCTTAAATCTCCCTTTATGAGCGTGATATCCGAAGCCTCCATCGCAATGTCGGTTCCTGTTCCTATGGATATTCCCACATCAGCCTGAGCAAGCGCCGGGGCATCGTTTATTCCGTCCCCTACCATTGCAACTATCTTTCCTTCAGACTGAAGTTTCTTTATCTCATTCGCCTTGTCTTCTGGAAGCACTTCTGCAAGCACTCTCTTAATGCCTGCCTTTTTCGCCATGGCCTCTCCGGTCCTTCTATTGTCTCCTGTAAGCATTATCACCTCAATGCCGAGATTATTGAGCGCCTTCACCGCCTCAAGAGAGCCGTCTTTGATGGTATCTGCAACGCTGATTATTCCCGCTGATTCATTATTTATGGCAATAAACATAGGCGTCTTTCCCTCATGTGCAAGCTTGTCTGCTTTATCCTTAAGGCTGCCTATTTTTATGCCTGCATGATCCATCATTGCAGCGTTTCCGAGTATGACCTTCTTTCCCGCGACAACTGCCTTTATCCCGTGCCCCGGCACTGCCTCGAACCTCTCGGCATCCGTAATCCGAATATCCATCATCTTCGCCTTGTTTATTATCGCCTCTGAAAGCGGATGCTCCGAACTCTTCTCGGCAGAAGCAGCAAGTTGAAGTATTTCATTTTCACTGGAGCCGTTCACTGACACAATCTCTGTTACTTCAGGCTTGCCCTTTGTTATCGTTCCCGTCTTGTCGAATACAATCGCGTTTATTTTATGCGCCGTCTCGAGCGATTCCCCTCCCCTTATCAATATGCCGCTTTCCGCTCCCTTTCCTGTTCCAACCATTATGGATGTCGGAGTGGCAAGGCCAAGCGCACAGGGGCAGGCTATTATGAGCACTGCTATAAAATTAAGGACAGCATATGTAAGGGACGGCGCGGGGCCGAAGAAATACCAGATGACAAATGTTAATGTTGCGATACCGATGACAGAAGGAACAAAGTATGACGCGATAAGGTCTGCCATTCTTGCTATCGGCGGCTTTGACCCCTGAGCCTCCTGAACCATGTTTATGATCTGCGCGAGCATCGTATCTCTTCCGATCTTGGACGCCTCGAACCTGAATGAACCCGTCTTGTTTATAGTGGCGCCGATGACAAAATCCCCTGTCTTCTTCTCTACAGGAATTGATTCTCCCGTAATCATGGACTCGTCAACAGAGGAGTATCCGTCCTTTATCACCCCGTCAACAGGAATTTTTTCGCCCGGCCTGACAACTATTATGTCCCCAATCTCAACCTCGTCTATCGGGATGTCTATTTCTTCTTCTCTGACCCTTTGACCCTCTGCCGGTATCTCAAGCTCTGACCCTTTGACCCTTTTCGCCTCAGGCGAATCGCCGAGGAGATGACCCTTTGATGCTTCTCTTATGACTCTCGCTGTCTTCGGCTGAAGGCCGATAAGTTTCTTTATCGCCTCCGATGTTTGTCCCTTTGCCCTTGCCTCGAGCATCCTTCCGAGTAGGATAAGTACTATTATCGCGGCGCATGTATCGTAATAAACACCTGCGGTATAACCCTTCACCTCGAATACTGATGGAAAGAATGTAGCGGCTACACTGTAAATGAAAGCCGCTGACGTGCCTACTGCTATAAGCGTGTTCATGTTTGTGGTCTTGTGCCTTGCGGCGGCAAGAGCGCCAGCGTAAAACTGCCAGCCTATCCAGAATTGAACTGGAATTACGAGAATGAGTTGAAGGATATGATTTATTCTGTGAGGTATTTCTATTAAAGAAGAAAGCCCGAGTTCTTCCCAATACATAAGAATCATAATGGGAATTGCGAGCAATGCGCCTGTTATAACCTTCATCTTCAGTTTTCGGTAATGAGCCTCCCTTTCCCTCTTCTCCTTCTCAACAATGTCTTCTCCCTGTTCGACCGAAATAACTTCATATCCCGCATCTTTTATGGCATTTCTTAATTCCCTCATGCCTATCATTGAGGGGATATATTCAACAGTCGCCTTTTCAGTCGCAAAATTCACCTGAGCTGAGAGGACGCCATTTAAGGAACCGAGCGCATCCTGAACCCTCGTTGAGCAGACAGCGCAGCTCATTCCTTCTATCGGTATGGTCTGTTTGGTAACAACCGTGCCATATCCCAAATCTTTTATCTGGCTCAGAAAATCCTCGACAGTTGCCTTTGATGGGTCGTAAGTTACAGTGGCCCGCTCAGATGAAAGGTTTACTGACGCGCTGCCTACACCTTCCATAGAAGAAAGGTTTTCCTGAATCCGCAAAGCGCATGCGGCGCATGACATTCCTGTAACCGGAATCTCTATCTTCCGTTTTGAACCAACTTCGATTTTCTTTACTTCGTTCATGCAGATATTCCCTTGTCAAGCAATTTCGCAACTATATTAGTTTAGCCGATATAAATAAGAATACGCAAGATAACGGCAATGACCGGCAGCTTATAGCTGGGAAACTATATCTTCACCCTCTTCAACATGGCAGAGTTGCTCACAACCGACAACGAACTCAGCGCCATTGCAGCAGCCGCGATTATGGGGTTCAACAAACCAAAAGCGGCAATAGGAATGCCGACCGTGTTATAGATAAGCGCCCAAAACAGATTTTGTTTTATCTTACGCATGGTCGCCTTACTCAGCTTTATGCCTTTAATGACATCTCTAAGGTCGTCTCGCACAAGGATTATTCCCCCGGTCTCCTTTGCGACATCAGAGCCGCTTCCTATCGCGATTCCTATATCTGCCTGCGCGAGAGCCGGGGAGTCGTTTATCCCGTCCCCGACCATTGCGACAACCTTATTTTCAGCTTGTAATTCCTTTATTACTTTTGCCTTATCTCCGGGAAGGACGTTGGATATAATCCTCTCGATTCCAACTTTAGCGCCTATGGCCTTTGCAGTCCTTTCGTTATCGCCTGTAAGCATGACAACTTCCACCTTCGCATCTCCAAGCCCCTTTACTACCTCTTCCGCGTTTTCCTTCAGGGTGTCCGCAACCGCGATAAACCCCCTGAGCCCGCCCCCAGCCGCAACTATCATTACGGTATTGCCTTTTTCTTCAAGTCCCGATATAACAGCCTCTTTATCTTTTATATCAATGCCTATGTTCTGCATCAATCTCCTGTTGCCGATTATTATTTCTTTGCCTCCGGATGTTACCTTAACTCCATGGCCTAGCACGGCCTCAAATTTTTCAGCTTCAGGAATGTTCAGCTCCATCATCTTTGCCCTTTTTAGAATTGCCTCAGCCAACGGATGCTCGGAGCCTTTCTCTGCTATAGCAGCAAGCTTAATAATTTCACTTTCATCGGAACCGTTTACCGGCACTATTTCCGTGACCTCGGGCTCTCCTTTTGTAAGAGTGCCCGTCTTATCGAATACTACGGCTTTCAATTTTTCCGCCCGCTCAAGGTATTCCGCGCCCCGTATTAATATCCCAAGCTCAGCGCCCTTACCGACTCCGACCATAAGAGCCGCGGGTGTTGCTATACCTATCGCGCACGGACAGGCGATAATAAGAACAGCGACAAATGATAAAAGGGCATTTGTGGAATTCCCCAAAAGAATCCATACGGCAGCAGACAGAAATGCGACTCCTATAACGGCGGGCACAAAATAAGACGCTACTTTATCGGCAAGCCTTTGAATATGAGAAGAAGATGACTGTGCCTCCTCCACCATCTTTATTATCTGGTTCAATGTGGTGTTTGCGCCAACCCTCGTTGCTTTGAATTTGAAAGAGCCCACCTTGTTAAACGTCCCGCCTATAACCTGATCCCCTGTTTTCTTTTCAACCGGAACGCTTTCTCCTGTCAGCAACTTCTCATCAACAGACGAATGTCCTTCTACGACAACGCCGTCGGTCGGGATTTTCTCTCCGGGCCTGACTACCACAATCTCATCTACCATAATTGATTCCGCGGGAATTTCAACCTCAGAGCCGTCGCGAATAACTTTAGCCGTTTGCGGCCTCAGATCAAGAAGCTTCCTGACAGCGGCCGAGCTCTTCTTTTTAATTATCTCTTCCATATATTTGCCAAGAAGGACAAAGGCAATAATTATTGCAGAAACCTCAAAATAGACATTCTTTTCCTCAACAGGCAAAACGCCGGGGAAAAAGACTACAAAGGCACTGTAAATATATGCCGTTGATGTGCCAAGCGCGATAAGAAGGTCCATATTTGCCACGCGGTCTTTGACGGCATGCCAAGCGCCGATAAAAAAACCCTTTCCGCCGAAGATCATAATCGGGGTCGTAATAATAAAAAGCCACACTCCCCACGTAAACCACGGAAGCCATGGGACAGGAACCCATGTAAGGACGGTTGCTCCGGCGGCGAGTCCGAGAAAGACCGCAGCCCTGAAAATAGCGAGCGCAATCACGCCTGTGAGGGCGATTGCAACCCGCCTTTTCATTGACTTAAGCTCTGCTTCAGGAGACTCAAATGTCCTTACGCAGTTTTCGCTGCAAAAATAATAGGCCCTTCCCCTCACTTCCCTTTTTATAGAGCGCTCTTTAGGTATCACCATGCCGCATATCGGGTCTTTTGCCATTTCACCTATCGCCTTTGCGGTTGCGGACGCCATCTCTTCCATTTTGGGCATTGGCATCATCGTAAGAGGTTTCTTTCCGAGAAATGTCTCGGGATTCTTGTCAAAATCTTCTTTGCAATTTTTTGAACAGAAATAGTATTTCTCGCCTTTATACTCAGATACTCCGGCGGCAGCCTTGTCCTCAATCGTCATCCCGCATACAGGGTCTTTAACCTTCATCTCTTCCTCCCGGCTCCGAATATTGCGACATTTCCTAAACGTTTTATATTTGTCATATCAATACCTGGATTTTTAAGCTCATCCCTGAATTCCTCGTAGCTGAACATTCCGCCTTTTGGATGAGAGGCTATCAAACCGAATAGAGAACCCTTAGTAAAAACTCCCGTAAAATCCTTCAAAGGCTCTTCAAAAAATAATTCCCCGCCTTTTTTCAACACCCTTGAAATCTCTCTTACCGCCTTTCTCCAGTCCTCCATGTGATGGATGACTCCGAAAGAAAAAACAGCGTCAAACTTATTATCAGGCTCCTTAAGGGCCATCGCGTCAGCAACCCTAAACTCAATCTTATCCTTAAATTCGGGCTTAAGATTATTCTTTGCCCTTTCTATCTGCTCGGGGTCTACATCGGTCGCGATAACTTTTTGAGCTCCGAACTGTTTAACTATTATCTCGGCGCCGACTCCTCTTCCGCATCCAATCTCGAGGCAAAGCGGATAGCTTTCAAAGCCCGCCATCCGCTTCAGCATAGGGCCTTCCACGCGCCTTTGAATAGCAGCCCTGAGCGGATTATTTACAATGAACCGCTCTCCAATATTAAGTTTCATTCGTTATGAATTAATGCCCGTGTTCGTCTTTCTTTTTCTTCTCGCTGCCTTTAGTTTTTTTAGCCGGCTTTGCCGCCTTTTCAGGGCCTACGGCAGTTATGCATTCATATGCCTTTTTCATCTGGTCCATCATCTCCATCTGCGACGCCTCTGTAGCGGTCTTCGGGTCTTTTATGTGCACATCATGAAGGTCTATGGCCTTTTTAAGCCATTCCTCAGCGCATTTGATATTCGCCTTCGCAGCGCCTTTCCCCATCATACCCATCATTCCCATACCGCCCTTCATCTTGTCCATTCTCTCCATCATCTTGTCCATATCCATCATCATCTGTTTTTTCTCTTCAGGCTTCATGTCGCCCATCATCTTCTGCTGCATCTTCATCATATTCATCATCATCTGCATCATTCCCTTATGCTGCATCATCATCTTCATGCACATGGGGCACATTTGCATCCCTTCACCCGTCTGACCCTTCATCATTTGCTCGCACATGGGCATCATTCCCTCGCCGCCCATCATGCCGGGACCCGTCTGCCCTTTCTGCTCAGGCATCATGCCTTCGCCCATCTGAGCATATGCTGAAACGCTAAAAACAAATAATACCGCCAAAACAAGCGTCAGTCTTTTCATCCTCTCCTCCTTACAGGTCATCGACCTTCGGCCAATATGCCTTAATAAATTATAATCACAAAGCATCTGTTCCTTAACCCAATTCGGCCTTCATCTGGACATATTTTGCAATGCCGTTTCTGGTTATCAACCCCGTAAGTTTTTCCTTCTCCATTATGACAAAGCGGCCTTTATCTTCCTCTATCATCAGTTCGAGCGCTCTCCACGCATCGTCATCAACGGATACCTCCCATTTTTTTTCGTGAGGGATGAAAATTTCCGATACCGGAGTATCTTTCCATTTTTCCTTAGGCACATTTCTTGTCTCTTTCAGGCTGAGCATTCCGAGGAATCTGCCGTCATCCAGCACAGGAAAACCGCCGTATCCGAACTTCAGAAAAAAATCATGAATAACATTTTCTATCGACATGCCGCGGGAAACCGTCACAACATCCTTTATCATTATGTCTTTAACCTTGACTCCTTTGAGCAGTTCCTGAAGCCCTGCATGCTGATAGCTGGCCTGCGCGGCAGAGTGAAGAAACCACCCTATTAACATCAGCCACAGGCCGCCCGTGAAACCGCCGAATATGGAAAAAAGCCCGAAGGCAATAAAAAAGATTGCAATCTTCTGTCCGAATCCGGCAGCCTTCTTCGTGGCTTGAAAGAAATTACCTGTCTTATGCCAGATAAAAGCCCTTACGACCCTGCCTCCGTCCATGGGGAAACCTGGTATCAAGTTAAATATAGCGACTATAAGATTAACCTGATACAGATAATGGAAAATACCCTTCGTCACCTGATTCTGCGCAAAGCCGTAAATAATAAAGAAGAGCAACGAAAGCGCAAAGCTTGAAAGCGGCCCGGCAATCGCCATTCTGAATTCTGCCTTGGGATGCGGAGGTTCGCTTTTCATCTGCGCCACGCCGCCGAAAATAAAGAGCGTAATGCTGACTATATTCAGCCCGTAGCGCACGGCAATAAAGGAATGGGAAAGCTCATGCAAGGCAACCGATACAAAAAGCATAAGCGCGGCAACCGCTCCGCCCACCCAATAGGACAAACCGGGAAGCTGCGGAGCCACCTTTGGGAAATAATATGAGGACAAGGACCACGTAATCAGTCCGAAGATAATGAGCCATGAAAAGTGAACCCTCACGGGTATGCCCATGACAGTGGCTATTCTCAGCGAACCGGATTCCAGGGAGGACGCATTCATGATAGTTTATATCCGAGTTTTTCCATGCTTTCCATCGTGAGCTTCTTAAGTTTCTCCTCGCTGATTTTTGAATTATCAAAACTGACAGCTATCCTTCCTTTCTCAACGTCAATAGAATCAACCCCGTCCATACCGCCGATAAACCTTCTCAGCGCCAGCGAGCACTCAGCACAAAATTCCTTTGCAACATTAAATGAAATCTTTCCCATTAACTCTTCCCTCCAAGTTTCGGCATAAACATCGGAGTTCTTTCCATATACCGTTTATATTCATCTCCGAATAATTCAATCATATCACCTTCTTCCCGTTTTGATAAGCGGGTGACAGACGATCATCACGATACATAATTACTCCTTCTTTCTCGCTGCCCCAAGAGCAAACAGATTGCCGATTTGTTTGAAGCCGGTTACTTTCAATCCCTCTTTGCCGAGCGAATCCTCCAATTCTTTCGCGCTGAATTCTCCGCCTCCGGTATAATGGAATATCCTGCAAAGGAATGGATTTCTGGTAATCCCATCGAGCATTTCCACGAAGAAAAGCTCTCCATGCGGTTTCAAAACCCTTAAAATTTCCTTAATTGTTTTCTTCCAATCTTCCGTCATGTGAATAACGCCGAATGAAAAAACGGCGTCAAATTTGTTATCCTGCTCGTCAAGCGCCATCGCGTCTTCCACCCTGAGTGATACCTTGTCTTTAAACTTATTCTTGAGATGCCTTTTCGCCCTTTCTATCTGGTCCGGGTCAAAGTCGGTGGCAATTATTTTTTCAGCGCCGAACTTCTTGACTATAATCTCTGCCCCTACGCCCCTGCCGCATCCTATCTCGAGGCAGAGCGGGTACTTTTCTTTGGCCGCCATCTTCCTGAGCATTGGCGCCTCTATATATCTCTGGCCTAAAGCCCGGAGGAAACTGTTCGTCCCGAGTCTTCCCAAAAGGTTGAGCTTCATCCCTATCCCAATCTTTTGCAGACAAAGTTATACACAGGCACAAAGACAATGCCGATATAAGCTCCATAGAGAAAGCTCTCGGCAAGGCCCAGAACGAATCCCCCGAATGTCAGCCACGTGAACGCGGGAAGCACAGCCTCAAGAAAAACCTTCATCCCGTGCAGCCTTTCAGGGACTATCAGGCCGTAAAGAACG
>Ga0172371_10002991_pt1 | contig 26457 bp, 27 predicted proteins | sample Lak12m_FD_114543 | JGI IMG/M metagenome (GOLD analysis project Ga0172371, IMG submission 114543) | Freshwater microbial communities from Kabuno Bay, South-Kivu, Congo - kab_022012_12m | ecosystem: Environmental > Aquatic > Freshwater > Lake | place: Democratic Republic of the Congo: South-Kivu... | reverse complement strand
TTAAAAATCTGAGGATTGTTTTACAGAGAGAAATAGCGAATGCAAAGAGAAAGGAGGCGGTGGCTGCCTGATATGCAGCATAGGAGCTGCTATGGAATTTCAACTAAGGAAGGGATTGACTCGCTAATTCCGCTACATCCGCAAAACTCACCCTACGAGTCGTAGACCCTTCGGGCTCAGACAGTTGCTGCTGTAACGCTCCATTAGCCAAGAACGTCAACGAAAAGTTCTCTGATGTCGCTTAAAGGCATCCGGCAACAGCTTAACTTCTCGTTCTTTGCCTTGCTGCTTCGTAAAGGCAGACTGCTGCTGATGCCGAGACATTGAGGCTTTCGGCCTTTCCAAAAATCGGAATCTTTAATATTAAATCAGCTTTTTCTTTAATCTCTTTGCTTACGCCGTGCGCCTCATTTCCGAATACAAACACGGAGGGTTTTTTTAGGCCTGCTTCAAATATTGATTCATCAGAATCAAGAGCTGTCGCAACGAGCAATATGCGATTAGATTTTAGCCACTCAATGAATTTGCCGGTATCACTGTAAATTATAGGGATATTGAATATGCTTCCTGCGGTTGCCCTGATTGTTTTTTGCATGAAGGCATCGCATGTGCCTTTAAGAATTACAACAGCATCCGCCCCGGCTGCATCTGAAATCCTTATTATCGTCCCGAGATTTCCGGGCTCCTGAACTCCGTCAACAGCGACAATCAAAGGAGTTTGATTGAACCGGATTTCTTCAATTTTTTTTATGTCATAGGATGCTATCGCGATAATCCCCTGCGGGGTTTCCGTACCAGCGAGTTTGTTTATGATATGCTCAGAGACTTCAAATATCTCAACGCTTTTTCCCTGAAGTTGTTTTAAAAGCCTTTGCCCGTTTTTTTTAGAAGCAAAGTCATTTATAAAAAAAGCTGTTGAAACTTTGCTGCCTGAAGTTAGAGCCATTTCTATTAAATGCGGCCCCTCAATGATAAACGCATTATTTTTGTATTTGCCGCGCCTGTTCTTAATATCAAGGGCTTCCTTAATTTTTGGATTTGATATGCTTGTGATTCCGGCGTATTTCATCTTTTCCCTCTGATAAGTTTTTTAAGTGTGTCTTCATAGACTTTTTCTCTCTCGCCTATTTCAATAATTTCCAGTATAGATGAAACATCCCTATAAATAATCCTATACCTGCCGACCCTGTAGCTTCTGAGGCCTTCCAGTTCATCTTTTAGCGATTTCCCGGCGGACGGGTACATGGTTATTTCTTTTAATCCTGCTTTTAATTTTCTTTTTATATCAGGATGAATTGTTCTCAAAAAAGATAACGTATCGGTAGGTATCTTTAGCAGTCTTTTGGTCAACCTATTTCCCTAAAAAGCTCATCTAAGGTATAAGTCTTTGCCTTTTTGATTCCCTTTAGCCCCTTTTTTATGCCAGCCATTAAACTCGGGTTTGATTTTATGGCAAGAGTCTCTTTCCAGCTCTCAAACTCGTCCATACTGACGATAACAGCCGAAGGCCTGCCGTTTCTTGTTATGACGACCTCCTCATCAGTTGAATCAACGCGCTCCACAAGGCTGCTGAGCTTTGACTTTACCTCGTATAAGGGAAGTGTTTTCATCTTGCTTCCTCCATGACCAGAATTATGACTATAATAGCATTGCGATATGCAATTGTCAATTTTCCGGAAGAAGTTCACTGAAGGAATAATTGTGATATAATTTTCACAAGAGTTTGTTTTTCCTATCTTGCAAATATTAAGTCTACGGCCCGTATGGTCTACGACTCGTAGAGGAGGAGATATGAGAAAGACGGTTTTGATTTTTTTAGGTTTTCTGTTCTTGATTCCTTATTCTGTAAATGCGGGGCTAAAGGAGGCAAAAAATATGGTTAAAGATATTCACTGGCTTGGGCATGATACATTTAAGGTTGTCGGTGAAAAGGTAATTTATACCGACCCCTTCAAGATTAAAAAGAAAGACAGCGCCGACATCATCCTGATAACCCATGAGCATTACGACCACTGTTCTCCTGAAGACGTAAAAAAGATTCAGGGGCCTAATACAATAATCGTGACTGTCGCTGACTGCGCTAAGAAACTGAGCGGAAAGGTTAAGACAGTAAAGCCCGGAGACAAGATTAACGTTGAAGGCATTGATATTGAGGTGGTTCCTTCTTATAACACCAATAAGCAATTCCATGTCAAAGAGAGGGGATGGGCGGGGTATATATTCAGGGTTAAAGGCCAGAGGATTTACATTGCGGGAGACACGGATATTATCCCTGAGATGAAGGTATTTAAAAATATAGACATTGCCCTTCTTCCTGTATCAGGCACCTATGTAATGACAGCTGATGAGGCCGTAAAGGCGGCGCTCGACATAAAGCCCAAGGTTGCAATCCCGATGCATTACGGCTCGATAGTCGGAGATAAAAATGACGCTAAGAAGTTTGCCGACGGGCTCAAAGGCAAGGTTGAAGTTGTGATAATGCAGGAAGAATAAGCGGAGATGCCTGACGCAAAAAAGATAACAAGCCTTTTGCTGAAAAAATATCCCAATCCGAGGACTGCGCTTAATTTTATGAATCCGCTTGAACTCCTTATTGCGACAATCCTTTCCGCGCAGTGCACTGACGCGAGGGTAAATGAGGTTACAAAGGCTCTTTTCAAGAAATATAAAAACGTGAAGGATTTTGCTTCCGCAGGCCTGAAGTCCTTTGAAAGCGAGATAAGGCCTACCGGTTTTTACAAAAACAAGGCAAGGATGATTATTGGCTGCTGCCAAAAGCTCATAAAAGATTTTAAGGGCAAGGTGCCGTCAACAATGGAGGAACTCATAACTCTGCCGGGCGTCGGGAGAAAAACGGCCAATGTTATCCTTGGCAGCGCATTCGGGAAACAGGCGATTGCCGTTGATACGCATGTGCTGAGGGTCTCAAACAGGCTCGGCATAGCTCATTCGGAAAATCCGGATAAGGTTGAAGAAGAACTAATAAGACAGGTGCCGAACAGCAAATTGACTGCGTTTAATCTTGCCATGATACTTCACGGAAGAGAGACCTGCACCGCAAGAAGCCCAAAGTGCGGCAGGTGCGTGCTTTATGATGAGTGCGGCTGGCCTGAAAAAAGCAAGGAAAGGCTTTAAATGTTTGACAGAATAATCGGAATGTTCAAGGAAAAGAACGGTTTTCTCTCAGGGGAAGAGATGAGCAGGAGCCTTGGCATTACGAGGGCTGCGATATGGAAAAAGATAAAGGCAATGAGAGAGAAGGGATACGTAATTGAGGGCTCTGCCTCAAAAGGTTACAGGCTTATAAAAACCCCTGAATTTTCAATCGAAGAACTAAAGACCCTAATCAAAGGCTATTTTGGGAAAGAGATAATATTTCATGAAACCGTTGATTCCACCAATGCGCTTGCAATGGAGCTTGCGGAAAAAGGCATTCCTCACGGGTCTGTCATAATTGCGGATAACCAGTCAAAGGGCAAGGGAAGGCTCGGGAGGATATGGTTTTCGCCGCGAAATGCCAATGTTTATATGAGCGTAATTATCAGGCCTGAGATGGAACCTAAAGACGCGACGCTTCTTACGATTATGAGCGCTGTGTCATGCGCCCGAGCCATAGGGAATTCGGCGGGCCTTGAGGTGAAGATAAAATGGCCCAATGACTTGATGGCATCCGGAAAAAAAATAGGCGGCATACTGACAGAGATGAAATCTGATCAGGACAGGATTATATTTGCCGTAATCGGTATAGGCATAAATGTTAATTCCCGGCTTGACACATTTCCCCCTGACGTTCGCTCTATTGCAACGTCAATAACGGAAGAACTCGGGGGAAAAGAATTCTCAAGGACATTGATTGCCGCTGAGATATTGAAGGAACTGGAACACTGGTTTAAGGTTCTGATAAAAACCGGCAGGCCGCAATTAATCAGCGAATGGAAAAAACTTTCGTCGACGCTCGGGAAAAAAGTGAGAGTCGTTTCGGGAAAAGATACCTTTACCGGGATTGCAGAGGATATAGATGACGAGGGGAGACTTACGCTAAAGCTCTCATCAGGTATTTTAAAAACAATAAGCGCAGGCGATGTAACGATGCTTAGATAAGTGTCAAAGCATCAGAGTGTAAAGCCTTTGACTTTGATACTTTGATGCTCTGACACTTTTATGTTAGTCTTTAAAGGTTTCGTATATCTCTTCAAACACCGGAGCAACCTCGGTGAATGCCTTTAATATCTTCGGGTCAAAATGTTCCGGCATGGTTCTGCCGTCGCCTTCAGTTATTATCTTAAAAGTTTCCTGATGCGTGAAACCCTTTTTATAAGGCCTTTTTGTTCTCAGGGCGTCATACTGGTCCACAAGCATGACAATCCTTCCTTCAATAGGCGTGTCCTCGCCCTTCAGCCCTCTCGGATAGCCCTTTCCGTCCCATCTTTCGTGATGGTTTAACGCTACGGACGCGGCAAACTGGATCATGGGATAATTTGAACCCGCGAATATCCTTGAGCCTATTGTTGTGTGTGTTTTCATGACTTCAAATTCTTCACGTGTAAGCGGCCCCGGCTTTAAAAGTATGCTGTCCGGTATCCCTATCTTGCCTATATCATGCATGGAGCTTGTATATGTAATTGCCTCGATGAAGTCCATAGGCAGGTCCAGAGCCTCCGCCATCTTATTTGAATAAAAGCCTATACGCGCGATATGTGTCCCCGTATCCGTATCCCTGTATTCCGCGACGGTTGTCAGACGCCTTATGACCTCACTTGTCATGTTCTTTACAAGAAGAAGCGCGTCCGCAAGTTCCTGCGTCCTTTTCTTTACCGTCTCCTCGAGTATCTGCTTGTAATTTTTCTCTATCTGTAAAAGTCCGCTGTACTTGACCGCTTTTTCTATTGAATGAAGGAGATATTCCGGTTTATAGGGTTTGATTATGAAATCAAACGCGCCGTTTTTTATTGCCGCGACTGCCGCGTCTATCTCAGCGTATGCGGTCATCATGATTACGGGTATTTCCTTATTGATGTTGCGGATTTTTTCGAGGAGTTCAATGCCCGTCATTACAGGCATCTTTATGTCTGTTAGTATGGCGTCAAATTTCTTTCTTGAGAAGGTATCAATAGCATCGGAGGCATTTGAACAGGTCTCTATGGAATAGCCCAGTTCTTTTAGAAGCATAGAAACGGATTCAAGCACGTAGGGATCGTCATCAACTACGAGTATAGAGCCTTCGTTACCGTTGCTCATCTATCCAGAACCTCCCTTATTTTTTCAAGAAGCTCATTCGGCGGCACAGGTTTTGATATAATGTTCAGCCCCTCTTCGAGAATCCCCTGCTTGTGTATAAAATCAGCAGGGTACCCGCTTGAAAAAACAGCTTTTATTTCAGGCCTTATTTTCTTTGCCTCTTCGTATACTGCCTTGCCATTCATCACTGGCATTATAACATCAAGCAAGAGAAGATTTATCGTTTCTTTTCCTTCCCTGAATTTCTCTAAAGCCTTTTCCCCGTCTGCTGCCTCTATGACCTTGTACCCTGCCTCTTCAAGCACCAGTTTCACGAGCTTTCTTACTTCTTCTTCGTCTTCTGCAAGGAGAATTGTCTCTGTTCCTCCCGAAACCGTAACGTGCACTTCCTCTTTTGCCTTTTCAGCTTCTTTTTCTATCAAGGGCAGGTATATCTTGAATGTCGTGCCTTTGCCCGGTTCGCTGTAGCAGTTGATGAATCCGTTATGCTGTTTGATTATGCCGTAGACCATTGATAGCCCCAGCCCTGTGCCCTTGCCTATTTCTTTTGTCGTAAAGAAGGGCTCAAATATTCTCTGCCTTGTCTTTTCATCCATGCCGTGCCCTGTGTCTGTTACTGTAAGCAGGGCGTATATGCCGGGCTTGCCGTATTCATGCATTCTGATAACGCCGGCGTCAAGTTCTGCAGTGTCTGTCTCTATGGCCAGGATGCCTCCTTCCGGCATAGCGTCCCTTGCGTTGGCAGCAAGGTTCATTAAGACCTGCTCTATCTGTCCGGCGTCAGCCATTATCTTAAGGTCTTTGCTTTTGCCGCTAAGCGTCCTTTTTAGCTGTACGTCTTCGCCTATTATCCTTAGAAGAAGTTTCTCCACGCTTACCACTATTTCATTCAGGTTTACGGGTTTCGGATTCATTACCTGTTTCCTGCTGAATGCAAGAAGGCTCTGGGTCAGATTGGCTGCCCTGTCTGCAGAGGCAAGTATCTGGTCTGTGTATCCCAAGAGGGGGCTTTCTTTCGCCAGTTTCATCTTAAGGATGTTTCCGTAGCCTATTATTGCCGTAAGTATATTATTAAAGTCATGGGCTACGCCTTCTGCCAATGTGCCTATTGTTTCCATCTTCTGCGACTGCTGAAGCTGGGCCTCGAGCTTTTTCTTCTCTGTGAGATCTCTGACAATATGCACTAACCCTATAAGGTTGTTATTACTGTCAAATCTGGGGATAGCTCTTAGCTCTAAGAACATATTTAAGTGCGGTTCAAATAATTCAAAGCTTGCAGGGACGCCGGTTTTAAGGCAGTTGCAACTGGGACAATTGACAGGCGGTTTTCCCGAGCCGTGATAATACCAGAAACATTTCTTATCAGAATTTACGCTTAGAAGGGGCAGCCCGAGTATTTTTTGAGCAGCCTTATTGGCCCTGATTATATTAAAGTCCTTGTCGTGAACAGTGACCATGTCTGTAATGCTGTCAAAGGTCTCTTCCCAATCGCTGCTTATCTGGAAAAGCTGCTCCTCGGTTTTTTTGCGCTCAATGATGTCCATGTGCAATGCCTTAACAGCAGTTTTTTGCCTGGCAGCGGCGTATGAGGCATAAACGGCAAATACTATTACCAGAACTGTTGACAGATGCAACCATGTCTCTTTCAGGCCGGGATGGAGAAAATGGTCAACCAGACTGTACTCCTTAAGAAGGATAACATCTATGATGGTGTCTATGGCAAAGAAAAGCGCAATAAATCCTATGCCGGCTAATATTGCCTTCCGCCTGCTCATGGACTCTATTTTATCACAATTTATATTTTTGTAATCTGCCTGATGTTTTTTGACTTTATACAGGAAGCTGTGTTAAAAAATATATAAAAATTCAGAGAGGAATTTTATCTAAAATGCACTTTTTTAAGTATAAAAGAAACGAACTGTTCGCCGAAGACGTGCCCGTAAAAAGGCTTGCTGAAAAATACGGCACTCCCCTTTATATCTACAGCCACAAAACACTTCTTAGGCATTTCATGGCGTATCAGAACGCGTTTGACGGCCATCCGCACATAATCTGTTTCGCGCTAAAGGCAAATTCGAATCCCGCTGTATTAAGGCTGTTCGCGAAAAACGGCGGCGGCGCGGATATTGTTTCGGGAGGAGAATTATACACAGCGTTGAATGCTGGCATGTCTCCCAAGAAGATTGTTTATGCCGGAGTGGGGAAAACAGATGATGAGATAAGATTCGCGTTAAAATCAAAGATACTTATGTTCAACGTAGAATCCGAAGATGAATTGAGGGCGATAAATTGTATTGCGGGCGAGATGAAGACAAAGGCTCCTGTTGCTTTAAGGATTAATCCTGACGTTGACCCTGAAACTCATCCGTATATCTCAACAGGACTAAAGACACATAAATTCGGCATACCGATTGAAGACGCGCTGGAACATTATAAAATTGCAGGCAGGCTAAAAAATATTTCCGTTATCGGAATACACAAGCACATAGGCTCGCAGATTACAAAGGTATCTCCCTTTGTTGACGCGCTTAAGAGGATTCTTATCCTGGTTGACGAGTTGAGCGCTCAGGGAGTAAATATCAAATGCCTCGATATCGGCGGAGGGCTCGGCATTTCATATAAGGATGAAGAACCGCCCGTGCCGTCAGACCTCGCAAAGAACCTGCTGCCTTTGCTTAAGGGAAGAAAGATGACATTGATAATGGAGCCCGGCAGGTCAATAGTAGGCAATGCGGGGATTCTTGTGACAAAGACTCTTTACCTGAAACAGGGCTTTGAAAAAGAATTTGTGATAGTTGACGCCGGAATGAATGACCTCCTGAGGCCCTCGCTTTACGGCGCGTATCACCGGATTCTGCCTGTTAAAAAACAAAAGAGACGCGAAATATTCGCCGATGTTGTAGGGCCTATATGCGAGTCCGGGGATTTTATTGTCAAAGAAAGGGAGATGCCGGAAGTAAAGCATGGAGAATATCTTGCTGTTCTGGGTTCCGGCGCTTACGGATTTTCCATGAGTTCAAATTATAACAGTCGTCCGAGGGTTGCGGAAGTAATGGTTAAGGGGAAAGAGCATTTTTTGATACGGGAAAGGGAAACGTATAAAGACTTATTAAAAAATGCGCGGGTGCCGAAGTTTTTAAGATAAGTGTTAAGGCGGGCAGGAACAGGATTCAAAAATTTTTAGAATAGTCCTTGTTCTAAAACCATTGCTATTTAACAATAGATTATGCCATTTCGAGCGGAATGCAAATTTGTTCTGTAGACCCAGCTAAAAATTTTCTCACCTATTCCTGCCGCTTATTTCTCTGACCCTTTGACACTCTGACCCTTTGACACTGCTATTTCGCCTCTATAATTCTTTTATCCGTAACGATCTTATCCACTTTTACATCGTGCGATTCTGCGGGGATCTTTTCAACTATCTGCTCTTCATAGGCGAGTGCGACAACGGGGATCTTATTCTTCATTCCGGAAAGCAGTTTATCATAATATCCCGCGCCGTAGCCGAGCCTGTTTCCGTGAATGTCAAAACCGGCTCCCGGAATTATGACAAGGTTAATGTCTTCAAACCTTGTTAATCTCTCCGCTGATACCGACGGCTCCAATATCCCCATATAACCCGGAGCAAGTTCATGAATATCTTTTATCTCGTAAAGCAGTAATTGCATATTATTTTTATCGACCTTCGGCAGGGTTATGCGCTTTCCCTTGCTAAGGGCAATTTTGATTAACTCCGTTGTGTCAGCCTCACTTCTGAAGGACGCGTAAAAAAGGATTGTTTTTGCATTCGTAAATTCAGGGAGGGTTATTATACGCTCCCCTATGGCAGGATCTTTTTCTTTTTTAATTCGTAAGGGGATGCTGTCCCTTTTCAGGAGGATTTCGTGCCTTAGTGTTTTTTTATCGCTGCTTTTTTTCATTGCCGACGGCTCGTAGAGAGGATAGCTTCAAGGGTATCCTTGATTTTTTTTATCTCAGCCGCGGTTTCCGGCGAACTGTTATAGGGAGAAATGCCTTTTATATCAGCTTCCATTATGGAATTTTTGAAGGTGATAGCCCCGATAAGTTTTATGTCCTGCATATTGGAGCTTATGAAATCAAGGTCTTCCTCTCCCCGTATCTTGTTTGCGACAACCATGACATTTTTTACCCCAAGCCCTTTTGCCATTTCTTTTACAGTATTTGCCGTCTGAATACTTCTCTGCCCCGGTTCAACGACGACTACGAACGCATCAACCGCTTCTGCCGTTCCCCTTGTAAGATGTTCAATGCCTGCCTCCATATCAACGATTACAACTTCGTCCCTTTCGACAATAAGGTGTTTAAGAAGCCTTCTTAGAAAGACATTTTCAGGGCAGTAACATCCTGATGCCGCTTCTTTCGATTTCCCCGTTATCAGCAGTGTGATGTTGTCAAACCTGTAACCGAACTCAGCAGGAATATCATCCACCTTGGGATTAAGCTTGAACATTCCTCCCGGAGCTCCGGGTTTTGCTCCTGTGCGTTCTTCGACCAGCCAAGTCATCTCCGCTATGGGTTTAATCTTCGCGGTCTCTGCGCGGCTTAACCCGAATGCAGCGGCAAGGTTTGCGTCAGGGTCCGCGTCAACGGCAATCACCTTTTTCCCCTCCGATGCATATATGTGGCTCAATACAGAGGAGAAAGTAGTTTTGCCTACACCGCCTTTTCCTGTTACAGCTATCTTCATGGAAGTATTATAGCAGAGTGTAGAAGGGTGTACTTGGAAGAGCGCAACTGTTTTTCGGCAATCTTAAACTATCTTTGTACAACTGCAAAGGAGGATTCAATAGAATATGAGATACAATTTCTGAGGCGGGGCTATCCGCTACACTTCGTTCCGTCTGCGGCCCCTATCCTGATAGACCCGTGAATCTTGCCTCAATCCAGCTGCGCTCTTCCAACCAAATACGATTTGTCTTACAGCAAATAATCCGCGAGGTTGATTTTATATTTATTGGGGTCCATGGTCTTTACGATTGACCTTACGAATCTGCCTGCGGGGTCTTTTTCCGTAAGGTCAACTACATAGCCTTCCACTTTTTCTTCCTTGCTGTTAATGATGACAAGTACCTTCGGCCTGTTTAGAAACATGGTGCTGCTCTGATAGACAAGCCCGAGTTCTCTCGTGTCAAGCATTACGAGCGCGCCTATGGGGAAGACACCCATCATATTTGTAAAAAATTTAAAGAGTGTCGGGTCAAGCTGAGACCCTGATTTTTCCATCATAAGGCTTAAGGCCTTATCAGGCGGCATTGGGATTCTCGAATACACTCTCGATGATGTCATTCCGTCATAGTTATCGGCAACTGTAACGATTTTTGAATAAAAATCCAGATCGATCGATTCCCTTATTTTGGGATATCCGGAAAGGTCGCAGTACATATGATGCTCAAATGCCGTAATGGCGGACCTTATTGAAGTATAGTCAACTTGTTTAAGCCTAAGTAAGGCCCTTACGCCCCAGAAAGGATGTTTCTTCACCAAATCCCATTCCTGTTCGGTGAAGCTGGTAGATTTGTTCAGTATTTCCTTCGGCACCTCTATCTTTCCGATGTCGTGGAATAATGATACAATGCCGAGCTCTGTCAGGGATTTTCTGCTCAGACCCAGTCTCTGTCCGAGCGAGATTGATAATATGCTGACGTTGACCGAATGATTATAAGTATATTCGTCATAGTCCTTGATGGATGTCATGCCGATAAGAAGCTGTTCTTCATCCAATATCATGTCAACCATTGACTCAACAACTCTCTTGGTTTTTTTCATGCTGATTTCTTCGCCTGCTTTTAATTTACTCATCACAGCCCTTGTGTGAGAGACCGCATTGAAATATGTTTTTTTCACCGCTCTTCGAACATTGACCTTTTCCCCGCCTGCGACTGCTATCTTCTTCAGTTTCCCGACCCTGATGCTCTCAACGCCTGCCATGATGTCCTCAAACGTTTCAAACTTTGTTTCAGAAGACGCTGATTTTATGAATGCCTTTAAAAATATTCCGATATCTTCGTGCGTTATCCCCTCCCTGAAGATAACGCTGCCGAGTTCTCTTTGCCTGAATTCTCTCGATAGAAAATCAAAGTTCGGCAGGAATTCAAGAGAATAGCGCACTCTTTTGTCATTCAGATAAAAGAATTCTCCTCTAAGTTCGAGAGTCACATCTTCTCCAGTGTCGAGAAAGGGCGCAATAAGCGCGATAAATTTGTCCATGGCAGATATAACTGCGATATTAAGGGTATCGTGGATGTAGGCAGTCCTTATAATAACCGTGAATTGGTTTATTATGTCTTTGCCGCTAATGGTATCTTTTTCCTTGGGGTCCATTACATTTCCATAATCTCATATACGCAAGGGGAGATGCAAGTTATTTTATATTTAAAACAGGCAGGACAGCCCTGAAAAAACGATTAATGCGGCGGCCTGTAAGTCGGCGTTACGTTTGATTTTTATTAAATTTTTCGTTATTATCAGTTCATGGAAAACAAGAAACTTCTTGAAGATTCGGGTCATTATCTGATGAATACATATAACAGGTTTCCCATTGTGCTCAGAAAGGGACGAGGGATGAAGGTGTGGAGCGCAGACGGAAAAGAGTATCTTGATTTTGTCGGCGGCATAGCCGTAAATATTCTCGGGCACTGCCATCCAAAGGTTGTTGTGGCGATTCAGAAGCAGGCACAGCGCCTCCTTCATGTCTCAAACCTCTATCATATAGAGCCTCAGATAAAGCTCGCGAAGGTGCTTGTTGAGCATTCTTTTGCCGATAAGGTTTTTTTCTGTAATTCCGGAGCGGAGGCAAATGAGGCTGCAATAAAACTCGCCCGGAAATACGCGAAAGAGCATCAGGGCCAGGATAAGTTTGAGATAATAACAGCTCACAACTCATTTCACGGAAGGACTCTCGCCACTGTGACGGCAACCGGGCAGGAGAAATTTCAGAAGGGCTTTGAGCCGCTTGTTCCCGGTTTTAAACACGCGGCGTTTAACGATATTGCCGCGCTGGAATCGGCAATAACAAAGAATACCTGCGCTATTATGCTTGAGCCTGTGCAGGGCGAGGGGGGAGTGAAAATCCCCGATAGCGGCTATCTGAAAAAAGTTCGGGAGTTATGCAACAAGAATAATCTGCTTCTTATTTTTGACGAGGTTCAGACGGGAATGGGGCGCACAGGGAAATTTTTTGCGTATGAACATTTTAACGCCGTCCCGGATATAATGACGCTTGCAAAAGGGCTTGGCAACGGCGTGCCGATAGGCGCAATGCTTGCAACGGACAAGGTGGCATCTGCCTTTGTGCCGGGTTCTCATGCCTCCACATTCGGGGGCAACCCGCTTGTTTGCGCGGCGGCGCTAACTACAACCGAGACATTGCTTGAAGACGGTTTCATCTTTGACCAGTGCAAGCGTATGGGAGAATACCTGAAGAATGAATTGAAATGCCTGCAAAAAGAATTTCCGAGTGTTATATCAGACATAAGGGGCATGGGGCTTATGGTCGGAATGGAATTTACAAGGGATTGCACGACTATTGTTAAGGCATGTATGGAAAAAGGGCTTCTCCTCAACTGCACTGCAGGGAATGTGCTTCGTTTCACGCCTCCGCTTATTGTGCAGGCAAAAGATATAGACAGTATGATTGACATTTTGGGAGAAGTGCTGAGCAGCATCGCATAAAAAGAAAGATTCAAAGCCTCAAAGGGTCAAAGTATCAAAGCATTTGGAAAGGGAGTTGGAATGAAAAGAGATTTCTTAACATTATGGGATTTATCTTCAGAGGAAATTGATAAGCTCCTGAAGCGGGCGATTGATATGAAAAAGGGCGTTGATGCCAGCAGATGCCCTCTGATAGGCAAGAGTGTCGGGCTTTTATTCGGGAAGGCTTCTACAAGGACAAGGGTTTCGTTTGAAGTGGGGATTTATCAGCTGGGAGCCCATCCTGTATATTTAACCCCAAATGAGATACAGCTTGGCAGGGGAGAGACAACCGCTGACACGGCAAGGACGCTTTCAAGATACCTTGACGCTGTAGTAATAAGGACCTTTGGTCATGAGCTGCTTCAAGAATTCGCGTCTCACTCTACAAAGCCTGTTATCAACGGCCTAAGCGATATGCACCATCCATGTCAGGCATTAGCTGATTTAATGACGATACTTGAGAAGAAGGGACGATTGAAGGGCATTAAGGTTGCGTATATCGGAGACGGCAATAATGTCGCAAACTCCCTGATTGAAGCTGCATCAAGAATGGAGATGAATATTACTGCCGCCTGTCCCGAAGGCTATGAGCCTGATGCCGATGTGCTTGAAAGGGCTAAAGCGTCTTCAAAGAGCGAGATAGTTGTCCTTAGAGACCCCAAGGAAGCCGCGGGGCGTGCTGATGTGATTTATACTGATGTCTGGGTGAGCATGGGGCAAGAGAAAGAGGCAGAAGAAAAGAGAAAAAGACTGAGAGATTATCAGATAAACAGCAAGCTTCTTTCATGCGCCAAAGAAGATGTAATTGTGCTTCACTGCCTTCCCGCGCACAGGGGAGAAGAGATAACGGACGAGATTATGGACGGCCCGCGCAGTGTTGTGTTTGATCAGGCCGAAAACCGCCTCCACGCGCAAAAGGCATTGCTTGAAATGCTGGTGGTATAGCCCATTTATTCTGCAGCTCTTTCCAACCCTTTGAGCGACATCAGAGAATATTTTAGTAACAAATCTTGGCGAGTGGAAGATAAGCAATTTCAACTGTTTGAGCCGGTATATCATGGCTGATTCCGAAGGAGCAAAAAGGCGAGTTTTGAAATTGTCTGAAACGAGCCTTAGTTTTGTCAAAAATTCTCTGCAGAAAGCGAAAAGGTGTCGGAAAGAGCTATCATAGGTGGCTGAGTTCCTTCATTACTTCGATCAATGGCATATTCAATTTTTTTGCGAGGCGTTTGCAGTCTTCATATTCAGGAGTTCTTCTGACAACCTTACTCCCTAATTTGGAAATCTTTACATTCACCTTGCCTAATTTTGTTGTTATCTGTTTTATCTCTCTGCTGAGGGTCTTTCTGTCTGCCTCGTAAAACCTTAATCCAATGGTTGTTGTCTCCTCAAAGATAATCTTCATTAAGTTTTCTTTTTCTTTGTTGCCGCAAAGCACGGTCAACTTTACTGCAGGCCTTCCTTTTTTCATGATAATCTGTGTCAGATAAACATCAAGCGCGCCTGCCTTAAAAAGTTTTTCCATTACGTATTCGTATATCTGCGGGTTCATGTCGTCAATAGTAGTCTCGATAACTATTACAGAGGGAGTTGATGGCTCATAGCTCATAGCTGATAGCTCTCCGACGAATACTCTCAGCACATTTGCCTTGCCTTTAATATCTTTATTGCCTGCTCCAATTCCAATCCTGTCAATAATCATGTCAGGCATATCGCCGAATCCCGATGATAGCTCTTTCAGGATTACCGCGCCTGTCGGAGTTGTTAACTCAAACGGTGTCCCGTCAGAATAAACCTTGCATCCTGCAGCGTGCATCATACATCTAAGGATTTCAATTGTTGCAGGCGCAGGCACGGGAAGAATTCCATGAGATGTTTTAACGGCGCCGCTTCCGAGATTTACATGAGAAGCATAAACCCTTTCAATGTCCAAGAGCTCAAGGCACATCAATGTACCCATAATATCCACAATGCAGTCAACAGCGCCGAGTTCATGGAGATGGGCTTTATTGAATGTCTCACCGTGAACTTTTGCCTCGGCCTCAAAGAGCTTTTTGAAAACCTTAAGCCCTTTTTGTTTAATGCTTGCAGACAGCGAAGAGGCCTTAATTATTTTTTCAACATCCTTCCACGTCTTAGCTGATTGCTGATGGCTCTTGCCAGCCGGGGAGGGGATAGCTGATGGCAGTAAAACATCCACTTTTGTAGCGGCGAAGCCTGAACGTTTTACCTTTTTGACAGAGAGTTTGTATCCTTTAACACGAAGTTTCTTTAATTCGCTCTCTAATTTTTTGATTGGAATTCCGGCGTCAACAAGAGCGCCGAGGCACATGTCCCCACTTATCCCTGAAGAGCAATCAAGGTATGCTGTTTTCATGAGGTAATATTATATTATTATCGCGGCTATGTAAATATCAGCTTTAATCCGGCAATAGCAAGCACAACGGCAAGAAGTTTTTTTATGGTATTAGACGAAAAACGCCTGCTTCCAAGGTGAGAGCCAATAGTCCCGCCGATTGCCGCGGCAACCAATAACGGAACTGCAAAGACAGGAAATTTTTTTGTTGAGCTAAGATTTCCGAGCAACCCCGAAACAGAGTTCACAAGAATAAAGAGCGCTGACACTGCCGCGGCATTTTTTGTGCGAGCCCAGCGCTTAAAGATTAGAAGAGGCGTTAAAAAGATTCCTCCACCTGTTCCGGTTAGGCCGGCCAGCAATCCCAGGCCGCCTCCAACCGTCACAGCAACAGGCATTGAAGGTTCTTTCGGCTCTAATTCTTCGCCCTGATGGATAAAAAAACGGATTGCCGAAAAAATCAGGACTATGCCTACAAGGATTTTAAATGCGCGCGGGGGCAGGTTAATATATCCTCCTAAATACGCCATTGGGATTGACAATAACGCGAATGGCCAGAACAATCTCCATTTGAAATATCCTGCTCGCCTGAACTGCCAAGTTCCTATGGAGGCAACCAAAATATTAAGAACCAGCGCTGTTGGCTTAATCTCAGCAGTCGCCATGCTGAACAGCGACATCACTGCAATGTAACCGGATGCCCCGGCATGTCCCACGGAAGAGTATAGGAGGGCAATGATGAAAATGCCGATTGCGATAAACGGCAAGAACTCCATTGTCATAGGTGAACATCCTTTTTAGGCATAGAGAAATATAGCACAAATCGGAGTATAATATATTTTTTCGAGGCGAGGCTGAAATGAACCTTATTGCCATAGACATTGGTAACTCTTCGATAGATATGGGGTTTTTTATCGGAGAGGAGCTTTTTGTCCAAAAAATTGATACAAACCCTTTGCTTCAACCCTCTGAATACTCCACTGTTTTTAAGGAATTCTTGCGAAAAAAAAATATAGACAAAATTCCTGACGGGGTTATAATATCTTCAGTAGTTCCAAGTCATACAAGCGCCGTTGCGGCAGCGTGCAAAACCCTTATCGGAAAAGAGCCTTTGATATTGACGCATAAACTAAAAATTGGCATGGAATTTCAGATAAGAGAACCTGAGAAGCTTGGTACGGACCGAATTGCTTCGTCTGCCGGCGCGTGCGAACTGTATGGTGCGCCTGTAGCGGTAATCGACTTCGGCACCGCGACCACCGTTAATTTTACCGGAAGCGGAAATAAATTTAAGGGCGGCGCAATAATGCCCGGCATATCGCTTATGAGAAACTCCCTTTCTGACAAGACCGCGCAGCTTCCTGATGTTGAGCTTTCAAAACCCCTCTCTCCGCTTGGAAAAGATACGAGCGAAAGCATCCTTTCCGGCATTATATACGGGACTGCCGGAGCAGTAGATAAGATTATAGCCGAGGCAGAGGAGGCAGAAAAAGAAAAATTTAAAGTGGTTGCAACAGGAGGTTATTCCGGACTCGTCGCGCCTTTTCTTCAAAGATGCGACCATATCGAGCCTGCTCTGGCCTTAAAAGGATTGAAGGCAATATACGAGAGGAATTTATAATGCATGAACTGAGGAAAGACCCTTTAATGAACAGATGGGTTGCCGTTATGTCGGATTCTATGGCGCCCGGCGATTATCAGCTTCCTGAAAACGGGACGACGGAAACAGAATGCGTTCTTTGTTCCGGCAGGGAAAAAGATACCCCTCCCGAGATAACCGCCGTCAGGGGATACGGTTCGCGCCCAAATGAGCCGGGCTGGCTTGCAAGGGTAATCCCGAGTTTTAGGCCTATCCTTAATGTTGAAGGCGACCTTGGCAGGCGCGGTGTCGGCATGTACGACAGGATGAACAGCGTGGGGGCCAATGAGATTATCATAGAGACGCCGGAGCATGGGAAGACAAGCGCTGAACTGGGTTTTGAACAGATGATAAGGATAATTTCGCTTTATAAGGAGAGGATTAAAGACCTCGAAAAAGATTTAAGGCTGAGATACATAATGGTTTATAAAAATTCAGGCAAAGAGGCAGGCGCTCTTTATTCCCACCCCCATTCTCAGATTCTCGCAACGCCGGTTATTCCGAGGCGCGTAAAGGAAGAGCTCGACGGCGCAAAGCGGTATTATTCTTACAAGGACCGGTGCATATTCTGCGACATAATACGCGAAGAGCTGCGAACCGGCGACAGGGTAATCTATGAGACAAAGAAATACATCGCCTTTTGCCCGTACGCCCAGAGGTATTCCTTCGAATTCTGCATCATGCCGAAAAGGCATTTTTGCGCGTTCCAGGAGATGACCATGGAAGAGATGGAAGACCTGGGACTGATGCTTTCCGCCATGATGAAAAAACTTGGCGCAATTCTGAAGAATCCGCCCTATAATTATATTATACATACGGCTCCGAACATGATACCTCGAAGGGATCATTGGCATACCCTCGGAGAAGATTTTCACTGGCATATAGAGGTAATGCCGAAGCTTGAGAGAGTGAGCGGTTTTGAATGGGGCTCGGGTTTCTATGTGGTAACAACATCCCCTGAGGATGCAGCTAAATATTTAAGGGAGGCTTGAGATGAAAATCAAGAAAGTTCTTTTTCCCGTGGATTTTTCGGAAGGTTCGGATAACGCGCTGCCTTATGCTGCCGACATGGCAAGGCATTACGGAGCAAAGCTTTATGTGCTTCATGTTATTCAGGACATAGCTAAAGCGACCGGTTGGTATGTGCCTCATGTTTCGCTTGATGAGCTGTACAGGGATATTGAGAAAAACGCGGCAAAAGAAATGGACAGGTACGGCGCTGAGGAATTAAGGAGTTTAAAGGAAGTTGAGAGATATATTGTAAAAGGTACGCCTTACGAGGAGATTTTAAAGTTTGCCGGAAAAAATAAGGTAGACCTTATAGTTATAGGCACGCACGGCAGAAAGGGGCTTGATAAGGCCCTCTTCGGAAGCACTGTGGAAAAGGTGGTAAGGGACGCTCCGTGCCCGGTCTTCAGCGTGAGATTGCCGCGGTATGAGGCCCAAAAGTGAGGGTTTATTTATCCGAGACTGCATTTGTAGACCTATTGTTGAGCGCTGCCGAGGTGTACAAACGGGAGAGCCTCGGCATTCTGCTTGGTTATAAACCTGAAGGCAGATTTATAATCGAGCACGCGTTCAGCTTTCAGACTGCCAGAAGAAAGCACAAAGGGGTTATATTCGCGCACAAGAACCATAAAAAGATTGAGCCGATACTTGATAAGTTTGACAGGCTTCAGATAGTGGGCGATTTTCATTCGCACACCCAGTTCGGAGAAGCCAAAGGGCTGCCTATCCCGAGCGATGAAGATATTAAGGAGATGAAGGAAGGCCAGGTATATCTGATAATTGCCATAAACAATAATGAAAAGACCCTTAACTGGGGTGAAAACAGGGATGGCACAATATCGGGCTCCGCAGGAGAATTCTTCTTTAAGATAGCCGCATATTTCCGTAGCGGTTCTTCAACAATAAAAAGGGCAAGAATCCACTGCCCGTTCCCGCCCGGATTCTAAAAAATGCTGGGACTATGGGATTGGATTTGGGGGTTAGTATATTTACTAATCTCTAATCCTCGGCCCCTAATCCCATCAAAATTATGTTAAGGACTAAAGTTCTTGTCGTCGGCGGAGGGCCTGCGGGTTCTACGGTAGCCCGCTTTCTTTCAAAGCAAGGAATAGATACCATCCTGATTGAGAGAGATTTTTCCTTTGTAAAGCCTTGCGGAGGCGCCATACCTGATGCCGGCCTGAGTGATTTGGGCATATCCGAGGAAGTCGCCAAAAAAAATATCAAAAAGATAAAAATTATATCGCCCAAGAGCGCTGCCATAGATATAGAACTCAAAGGCGGTTTCATCGCGATTGTCAAACGCGGCGAATTTGATTCGCTGTTAAGAGAAAAGGCAAAAGCTAACGGGGCGCGGCTTATTGAGGCTGAATTCAAGGGCTTCGATGAGACAGGAAAACAGATAACTGCGGCAGTGCATATCAACGGAAAGGAAGAACGGATAAAATCCGACTATCTCATAGCTGCCGACGGCGTGAATTCAAGGGTCAGGCAGGCGATGGGATTAAATCTTCCTCCTGCTGTTTATACGCTCACAGGAAAGATAAAAAATATGGCTGTTGACGCGTGCGAGTTCTGGTTTTCCGAGGCGCATGCAAGCAAGTCATATTCATGGGTATTCCCTACCGTAGAAGGAATATCAGCCGGAACCGGAAGCCCTGATGCCCGAGAGTTAAGGGGTATGCTTAAAGAATTTGGTGAAAGACGGGGCCTGCCTGCCGATTATTCCCCGACAAGGATGTACAAAGTTCCATTATGGAGCGGAGAGTTATATAATAAAGATAATATACTCTTTGTAGGCGACGCGGCAGGGCAGGTGATGCCGCTGACATACGAAGGTATGTATTACGCGATGAAGGCAGGAGAATTTGCTGCGATGGCAATTATGGCAGAGAAACCGTCGGATTATAAAAAACTCTGGCGCAAGAGGTTTAACAGCAGGTTCGTGATAATGAAAAAACTCTGCGATTATTTCCTGAAGAATGACAGGACTGCCGAGAAACTTATTTCCATTTACAAGAGAGAAGAGATTCAGGCGGCGACAATGAGGCTGTGGCTTGAAAAGTCTTCAGACGGCAGAAGCCTAATCTCCTTTGTAAACTTTTTCAGAAAAGCCTTAAGTTGACACAAAAAAGATTCATATTCTACTCCCTGATAATTCACCTGCTGGCGATATCTTTACTCTTTATACCCCCTGCCGTTAAAGAGCAAAAGGGGAAGCCGTTCTTTACAAGGCTTGTAACTGCTGATGAGATAGGGCTTGAAGGCGGGACACCGGAGACGAGCCCGAAAGTCATATTGCCTGTACAGCCGAAAGTTCCAAAGACGGCATCGGTTCCTCAGCCGTCAAAAAAACTTTCTACCCCGTCTGCCAAATCAAATGTTTCGCAGAGCCCTCAGACTGCTAAGGTTCAGGAAACTTCTTCAGCGCAAACCTCGCCTTCAGGAGTAATGGCTCAGGGGTCAGAGGATTCAAAAGGCGCGAAACTTAACCTTCCGCCCGGCACGGGAGGCGGGTCATTTCCTGTCAATAGGCAGACCATAGACAGCATCATACAGAAAGGCAAGACCTTTTCCGCGGGGAAAAGCGCGAAAGAGGCAGGAATAGATATGGCAAAAAAGGATGCCCAACCCCAGAAAAGCAACATCACGTTTGAGGTTAAGGGATTAAAATATGACGGCTATATGATGAGATTGAAAGAGAAGATTGAAGGCATATGGATATATCCTACAGACGCGGCGACGAGGGGGATTTACGGAGACCTTTACCTTACTTTTACCATTAAAAAGAATGGGAGCCTGAGCAGGGTTGAGCTTGTAAGGACATCCGGATACAGAAGCCTTGATGACGCGGCAATAAAAGCGCTTAAAGACGCGGCGCCCTACTGGCCTTTGCCTGAGGATTGGAAAGAGGAAGAGCTTACCGTCAAGGGACATTTTGTTTACGCTATCTACGGCGTATATGTGAGATAAGAATCATGTATAAAAAACATCTCGGCCAGAATTTTCTTTTTGACCCGTCAATACTCGGAAGAATTGCGGATGCGGCAGGGCTTTCCTCTGAAGATACAGTTGTAGAGATAGGGCCGGGGCCCGGCAGCCTTACAAAGATACTTGCGGACACAGCGGAAAGGGTTATCGCCATTGAGCTTGACAGAGACCTCTGCGGGAAGCTTAAAGACGAGTTCGACGAATACGGGAATGTAGAGCTTGTCTGCGGGGATGCCCTAAAGTATTCTTATGAAAGCCTGCCTGAATTTAAGGTGGTTGCAAATATCCCCTATTACATCACTACGCCCATAATCTTCAGGCTGATGGAAAGCAGAAAGAATCTTAAATCCATGACGCTTACAGTTCAAAAAGAGGTGGCAGCGCGGATAGCCGCTAAACCGGATACAAGAGATTACGGGGTTCTCTCCATAATGGTTCAATACCGCGCGATTCCCACGCTCAAATTCATAATACCCAAAGGCGCGTTCAGGCCTGTGCCAAAGGTCGATTCCTCGGTTATTCATCTTGAGATGCGGGAATCGCCTGCAGTGAACTTGAAGGATGAAAAACTTTTTTCGAGAATTGTTCGGGTAGCTTTTTCTCAGAGGAGAAAGACCCTCTCGAATTCGCTTAAGTCGGTGTCACAGGACATTAAAGAGAAGATTATTCAGGCAGGGATTGACCCACAGCGAAGGCCCGGGACATTGAGCATTGAAGAATTTGCGAGATTGGCGGATGTGCTGAGTTAATGATTAATTAAGTAATTTTTTACTTCACAGGGATTTCTTCGGGTTTAAGCCAGACGGCCTTTCCATTACGCCAAATAACAACCGGATTCCCTGCCTGTTTATGCTTTAATAAAGCCTCGCGCACGCCTTTAGCCAGCGCTCTTGTTATCACTTCCGGATTAGAAAACGCCTCGGCGATTTTGTCCCTATGTTTTTCTTTTACCGCCATATTTTTCTTTTATAGTATGCCAGATAGCCGGATTATTGACAAGTAATTCCCTCTCCTGCTCTCCGTATGCTACAAGACTGGGCTCCGCTCCAGAGTTATCATAGAAAAACCATGCATCAGATAATGGGCGATAAAGCCTGAAAAAATTGCGAATACCGGCATGATAACGCCTGCGGATAGTTTCTTCCGGTACATTATGTCCACCCATTCGAACACGCTCGGCTACACGTTCAACAGCAAACTCTTCATTCGGCAGCCACAGAAAAATCAGCTTAAAGGCATAGCCGGTATTAAGGAGTTCCGCAATCCAAGGCGCGAAGGTCCGGCTTGCCAGTGTTGTCTCAAAGGCAAAATCAACCCTCTTTCTCGCAAGGTAATGTATGCGCTCAAGCATTATGCGTCCCGCGTGAAACACTGCGCCCTCAGGTTGAAAGCCGGATAAACCTTGTGCAATCAGGTCAGCGTTTACAAACTCGGTAACTTCAAGCGTTCCTTTTAACAGAGAAGGTGCAGTCGTGGACTTACCGGCGCCGTTAGGCCCGGCTATGACGATTAAATTCAGGTTTTGAGTTCTCATGATTGCTATATATTTCACCCTAAAACTTCAGTAATTATAGCATATGATTACGGCCTATAATTTTTATCTAAAAAGTAAAGATATGTGATGATAGAATAAAACTATGAAGCAATTTGAGGTTATAGATATTTCCGGCGATGTGGGGATTAAGGCTTACGGAAAAAGCCTTGAGGAGCTGTTTGTAAATGCGGCTATCGGTATGTATAGCCTCATCACAGACCTTGACGGCATTAAGGCCGGGAAGAGCCTCGGCGTTTCGGTTGAGGGAAATTCCCTTGAGGGGTTATTGGTCGCATGGCTTAATGAGCTTATATTTCAGTTTGACGCGTATAATTTTATCGGGAAGGACATAAGCATAAAAGCTCTCAGCGTTCAGCCGTCAGCTTTAAAGGCTGAAGTGGCCGGAGGGGATTTTGATCCTGAAAGGCACGAAAGAAAATTATTAATAAAGGCGGCGACATATCATAGGCTGAAGATAGAGCAGGTAAATAATATCTGGGAAGTGGATGTAATTTTTGATATATGATAGGATTTTATTATGCTTCCTGAAAAACTTAAAAGAATTGACGAGACAAGGGTAGAAATCCCTGCCGATTATAAACCCGGGATGAGGACTAAAGGGCTTATCTATGTTGACGAGAACCTTGAGAAAGACCTTGAATCAGGTTCAATTGATCAGGTTGCAAATGTCGCGACACTTCCCGGAATCATAGGGCCGTCGATGGCAATGCCTGATATTCATACAGGCTATGGATTCGCTATTGGCGGCGTTGCCGCGTTTGATATAGACGAAGGAGTAGTATCTCCGGGAGGCGTAGGCTATGACATAAATTGCGGAGTGCGGCTTTTGAGAACTAATCTGATGAAGATTGATATTACTCCGAAACTCAAGGACCTTGTCAGCGTTTTATACAACGAAATTCCCTCAGGAGTCGGTTCAAAAGGCAGAATAAGGCTTACGCCGGAGAGCGAAAGAAAGCTGATGCTGAAAGGCGCGCGGTGGGCTGTTGAAGAGGGATACGGCGAAATGTCTGACCTCGAAAAAATAGAATCAGGCGGATGTATTGACGGCGCAGACCCCGGCCTCCTAAGTAAGAAGGCTTATGAAAGGGGAAGGGCGCAGCAGGGCACTTTAGGCTCTGGAAATCACTTTCTTGAAATCCAATATGTTGATGAGATATACGACGAAAAGTCCGCCAATGTAATCGGGCTTCACGAGGGACAGGTTACTGTGATGATTCATACAGGCTCGCGCGGGTTCGGGCATCAAGTATGCACGGATTTTCTTGAGGTGATGGAAAGGGCGATAAGTAAATATCATATCGAGCTTCCGGATAAAGAGCTTGCATGCGCTCCGTACAAAAGTTCTGAGGCTCAGGATTATCTTGCAGCCATGAGGGCAGCCGCGAATTACGCTTGGGCAAACAGGCAGTGCATAATGCACTGGACAAGGGAGACGTTCATGGAATTTTTCAGGATGTCGCCGAGGGACCTCGGAATGAGCCTTGTTTATGACGTCGCGCACAATATCGCAAAGGTAGAAGAACATACTATTAACGGCAAAAAGAAAAAATTAATAATTCACAGAAAGGGAGCAACAAGGGCATTCCCTCCGGGGCATCCTGATTTGCCTGACGCATATAAACTGATAGGCCAGCCTGTTTTGATCCCCGGCGACATGGGCAGGGCATCGTATGTTCTTATCGGAACTGAAAAAGCAATGTCTGAAACGTTCGGCTCAACATGCCACGGCGCAGGGAGGGTGATGTCAAGGCATCAGGCGATAAGAAGGGCTAAGGGCAGGGCAATCTGGAGGGAGTTAGAGGATAAGGGCATAATCGTACGCTCCGCCGGAAGGGAGACGTTGGCAGAAGAGATGTCAGAGGCATATAAAGATGTGTCGGATGTTGTTGATGTGGTGCATAAGGCAGGAATATCCAAAAAGGTTGCAAGGCTTAGGCCTATGGGAGTGATTAAGGGATAGATCTCTTGACTGTAGTTGCCCAACCCCTTTCGCTTTTTGCAGAGAATTTTAGACAAATCTAAGGCTTGTTACAGGCAATTTCAAAACTCGCCTTTCAGGCTCAGACAGCTGAAATTGCTTATCTTCCACAGCGCCAAGATTTGTTACCCAAAATTCTCTGATGTCGTTCAAGGGATTGGACAACAGTCTGTAGAAAAATAACGATGTCGCTCAGAATAGTACTTCATCTAATTGTCGGTTATATCAGTATTCTCCCCTATAAATAGCAGTAATTTGTTATAATTCTGCAATGGAAAAAGTTCTTTCTATCATACCTCTTGGCGGAGTTGAGGAGATAGGCATCAACATGACCGTCATAGGGTACGGCGACGACATGTTTATCGTAGACGCCGGATTGATGTTCCCTGAAGAAGACATGCTCGGCGTTGACTTTGTAATCCCCGACTTTTCCTACCCCATAGAAAATAAGGACAAGATAAAAGGCATTGTGCTCACTCACGGTCATGAAGATCACACGGGAGCGCTCCCGTTTCTTTTAAAAGCGATTGACGTCCCGATATACGGCACTCCGCTTACACTCGGGCTTGTTAGGGAAAAACTGAAAGAGCATTCGCTCGAAAAAGCGGAGCTAATCCCCGTCAAGCCGAGGGATGTGGTCAACCTCGGAGTGTTTTCGATAGAATTTGTGCGCGTGACCCACAGCATTGTTGACGGTGTTGGGCTTGGAATAGACACGCCGCTTGGAAAGATTGTACATACAGGAGATTTCAAACTAGACCCCACGCCCGTTGACGGACAGTTAATGGATTTTCATAAATTTTCCGAATATGGAGAGAAAGGCACGCTCCTTATGCTTTCCGACAGCACGAACGCTGAAAAAGGCGGTTTTACGTTCTCGGAAAAGGAAGTGAGGCGCGCGTTTGAGGAAATATTCTCAGTATCTCAGGGAAGAATAATAATTGCGACTTTTGCCTCAAACATACACAGGATCCAGCAGGCGATTGACGTTGCCGTAAAATTCGGAAGAAAGGTAATCCTCTGCGGAAAGAGCATTGTTTCAAACGCGCAGATAGCGTTGGACCTCGGCTATCTTCGGATACCGAGAGAGACGTGGCTAAAGCTTGAAGATTTAAAGAAGCTTGAAGACAAAGAGGTCGTTATCATAACAACAGGCAGCCAGGGCGAACCCATGAGCGTGCTTTCCCGAATAGCCACTGATGAGCATAAACATATAAAGGCAAAGCACGGGGATACCGTGATACTTTCGGCAAAGATGATTCCCGGAAACGAGCGCTCCATTGGCAGGATAATAAACCATCTTTTCAGAAGAGGCGCAAATGTAATTTATGAAAAGGTCTCCGAGGTCCATGTGTCGGGGCACGCATCAAAGGAAGAACTCAAGCTTATGCTCAATCTGGTAAGGCCGAAATACTTTATGCCTGTTCACGGCGAGTACAGGCACCTGGTCTATCACTCAAGGCTTGCGGAGAAAATCGGCATCCCGGAAGAAAATATATTTATTCTTGAAAACGGAGAGATTCTTGAGATTACGGACGCGGAAGCAAGGAAAAACGGCAAAGTAAATTCAGGAAGAATATTTATTGACGGCAAAGGCGTAGGAGATGTTGAAGATATGGTGCTGCGCGACAGGCGGAGACTGGGATATGATGGCATTGTGCTTGCAATGATTGCTGTGGAGAAGCTTACCGGCAGGCTTATATCCGGCCCGGACATCATTACAAGGGGTTTTGTTTTTGAAGACGCCTCTCCGGAACTTATAAATAATATCGGCAATCTTGTGTCGGAAACATTGATGGGGCTGGACAAAGAGATAATGTCGGATTCCTCCTTGATAAAATCAAAGATCAGGACCGCGCTTAAAAAATATCTCAGGAATACAATGGAAAAAAGTCCTATGATAGTGCCGATAATATTTGAGGTTTGATTTTTAAAAAGGAGAGTTTGATGATAAAGGCATATTTAATCGGAGTTGT
>Ga0172371_10002990_pt1 | contig 26459 bp, 27 predicted proteins | sample Lak12m_FD_114543 | JGI IMG/M metagenome (GOLD analysis project Ga0172371, IMG submission 114543) | Freshwater microbial communities from Kabuno Bay, South-Kivu, Congo - kab_022012_12m | ecosystem: Environmental > Aquatic > Freshwater > Lake | place: Democratic Republic of the Congo: South-Kivu... | reverse complement strand
TATATCGAGGTCTATTATAATCGGCAGCGCCGACACTCGACGCTGGATTATCAGATCCCTGCGGAGTATGTTAGTGCGACAGTCCACCCTTAACTGCGTGTCCATTTTATCGGGGGAAGATCACTACCCCCCTAACCCAATTAGGGGGGCTATGACAGCGTCTTTGGAAATGCGTGGCGGGGCCGACGAGACTTGAACTCGCGACCTCTGACGTGACAGGCCAGCGTTCTAACCAACTGAACTACGGCCCCGCCGTGTAGGCCGAAAGATTATAGCCGGGAGTGGGCGTTTTTTCAAGGCCTGGCGGCTTTCCGCCGCGTATCTTGGCGAAAACCGCGCCTCAATTACCACCTAATAGATTGATAATAAAGATATTGAAGGCGGCTACATTTTTTCGAGCGCCGCAATCCGCTCCTCGATGGGCGGATGGGTGCTGAACAGCCGATTGAACGAGCCCTTGAGGTTTTTCAGCGGATTGACGATGTACATGTGGGCGGTCGCCTTGTTGGCGGCTTCGAGCGGCTCGGTATCCGCCGAGATTTTCCTCAACGCCGAGGCCAGCCCCGGCGGGTAGCGAGTCATCATCGCGCCCGAGGCGTCGGCCAGGAATTCCCGGCGCCGGGAAACGGCCAGCCGCAGCAGCTGGGCGATCAGCGGCCCGAACGCGGCCAGGAGCAACCCGATGACGAGAAAGATCGCCCCGACACCGGATTTGTCGTTTCCGATTTTCCGGCTCCGCCCACCCCACCACACCGAGCGCAGGATCCAATCGCCGAGAAGCGCGATGATTCCCACCATCGTCACGGCCAGCGTCTGGAGGCGGATGTCGTAATTTTTGATGTGGGCCATTTCGTGGGAAATGACGCCTTCAAGCTCCAGCCGGTCGAGCTTGGCCAGCAAGCCCGTGGTGACGCAGATGACGGAATGTTGGGGATCGCGGCCCGTGGCGAAAGCGTTGGGCGCCGTGTCGTCGATGACATAGCAGCGCGGCGCCGGAATGCCCGCGGCCAGGGTCAGGCCTTCCACGACATTGTAGAGATACGGATATTCCTCTTTGGTGACCGGCCGGGCGTGACTGACCGCCAGGGCGATTTTATCGCTGGCATAGTAGCTGGCGAAGGCCGAGACGCCGGCGATCAACGCGGCGAAAATGAGTCCGCCCTCGCCCATTCCCGTCAGCTGCTCGAAGGCCCAGGCCAGGATGAAAATGAGGACGACGAAGAACGCGACGAGCAGAATCGATCGCCGTTTATTGCTGGCGATCTGTTCGTACATCGTCGCCCTTCAGGAAGAAAAAATGATCGTCTACGTTTTCGCCGAAAAATCAGAACTGGACTTTCACCGGTTCCCGGGCGGCCGGCTCCTCGATCTCGAAATATTCCTTGGGCTTGAACTGGAACATGTTGGCGATGATGTTCGAGGGAAAGACCTGCTGCTTGGTGTTGAACTTCATGACGATGTCGTTATAGAACTGCCGGGCGTAAGCGATCTTGCTTTCGGTGCCGGCCAGCTCCTCCTGGAGCATCAGGAAGTTCTGGTTGGCCTTGAGCTCGGGGTAGGCCTCGGCCACGGCGAACAGGGATTTCAGCGCGCCGCTGAGCATGTTTTCGGCCGCGCCCTGGTCTTTGATCCCCGTGGCGTTGATGGCCGCCGTCCGGGCCTGGGTCACCTTCTCGAAGACCTCGCGCTCGTGTTTGGCGTATCCCTTGACCGTCTCGACCAGGTTGGGGATCAGGTCGTACCGGCGCTTGAGCTGGACGTCCACCTGAGCCCAGGCGTTGTCGCACCGGTTGCGCAGCGTGACCAGGCTGTTATACAGGCCGATGACGTACATGACGACGACGGCGATGATAATCAGAAAAAGCAACAGGGCCATTTCAGTACTCCTTCCGCGGCGTTCGAGTTTAGGATAGGGCGGGGCCCGCGAAAATGCAAGAAGAATCAGCCAAAGAGAACTTTCCTAAAACCGCAATCCACATATTTACCGGCATTGACGGTATTTTTCGCCCGAGATATACTCTCGACATCAGTATTAATGCTTGAATAGAAGCGAAAGGGATATGCCTCCCGCAAACGGAAAAAGCGGAAACGAGCAGAAACCTCAAAACGGCCGCTTGGACGGCTGGAAAGATATCGCCGACTACCTTGGCCGAGATATCCGGACGTGCCAGCGCTGGGCCCTGAAGCTTGGCCTTCCTGTTCACCGGATCGACGCCGAATCGAGCCGGGCCAAGGTCTTCGCCTTTCAATCGGAAATCGAGGACTGGCTGAAAACGCGCGACCGGAACGGCCATGATTTGGAGGAAAAATCCCCTGTCCATCGTTTCTCGGCCCGCGGGCTGATTGTCGGCGCTCTTTTCCTCGGTCTCATCGTCGCCGGCATTCTTTTCAGCCTGAAAGCCCTTCGGAGCTCATCTTCCGAGCCGACCCGCCCGGCCCTCGGCCCCGTCCGGGCGGTGCTGCGAGGCAAAAGCCTGGCCTTTTTCGACGGCGCCGACCGGATGCTTTGGGACTGGCCGGTCGATCTGCCGGATGATTTTCCGAAGTACACCTTCGGCGTCAACGGCCCCGGGCATACGGCCTCGGAAATGTTCAATTCCTCCTGCGTGGATTTCGCCGATGTCGACGGAGACGGCCGCAATGAGGCCGCCGCGTTCCTCTTCGATAAAAGCCCGAATAAAAGGACGATCGTTGTCTTCGACGACGACGGGAAAAAAATCATATGGGAGAAATCCGCGCTCTTCGCCTTCATCCATCCCGGAATTCCTCCCGAAAGTGACGTCATCGTCCGGTCGCTATCATTCCAGAAGCTCCCCAACCGGGATACGCCGAGTCTCCTGGGACTCTGGAATACATACCGTTTCTCCCCGTCCAATTTCACGATTTTCGACGGAAAAAGCGGCGAGCGGCTTTTCCAATATGACCACATCGGCAATATCGACTTTTGCGGTTACTTGGATTTCGCCGGCCGCCCGTACATCTTCCTGGGCGGAACGAACAACCTCGCCCATGGCGACGCGATCTGCGCCGTTCTGGATCCCGGCGCTCTCCAAAGCGGCTTGGGACCCCCCTATGCCATGGAACCGGGTTCGTCCGCCGCAATCGTCTCAGAGTCTCCCGATCTCCTGAAGGATGGCGTCCGGGCCGGTCACCATCAATATATCCGCATCCGGCGGACGCCGCTTTCCGAAGCTCTGGGCGTACGCTGGATGTGGGTGAAAAACGCGGCCATCGAAGGCTCACGCCTGTTCCTGACGGTGGAAATCGCGGCCGGCGTCTATCTTTACTACTTTTTCGATTCCGACTTCCGCTTTATCGAAGCCCGCCCCAGCTCCAATTTCATCCGGAATTTCGACGCCTGGCGCCAAACCGGCAAGGTCGCTCTCTCACTCGAGGAATATCTCCGCCGGCGAAGTGAAGATGTTTCCTATTGGGACGGCAACGGCTGGAGTTCAGATCCGACTCAGCCCAAATATATGAAATATTAACCTCCGCCGGCCCCTTTTTCCGGCTATTTAATACCTCTTGTTCCCCTGATTCTTCCCGCTTTTTTCGCATTGACTTGTCCCGGCTTTTCCGGTTAAAATGCGAGTTCCCCAAGTCCCTTACGAGGGCAACTATCGCTGCCATTTCATAAGGAGGTTTATCGAATGGCGACTCTGAAAGAAGTGTTTGCAGGGAAAATGGTTCCCATGCGCGAGAGGATCCAGAAGATCCTCAAGGAACACGGCGAAATGAAGATCGCCGACTGCACGATCGCCCAGGCCTACGGCGGTATGCGCAGCGTCAAGAGCATGGTTTGGGAAGTCTCGGCTCTCGATCCCAACGAGGGCATCCGCTTCCGCGGCTTCACGATTCCCGAGCTGCAGGCCAAGCTGCCCAAGCTCCCCGGCACGGAAGAGCCCATTCCGGAAGGCCTCTTCTACCTCCTTCTGACCGGCGACGTCCCGACTCTCGAGGACGCCCTGGCCGTCGGCGAGGAATGGAAAAAGCGGGCCAAGCTCCCCGATTACCTCATCAAGGTGCTCGAATCCCTCCCGGTCGACATGCACCCGATGACCCAGTTCTCCCTGGCCATCCTGGCCCTCCAGAAGGATTCCGTCTTCGCCGCCCGCTACCGGGAAGGCATCAACAAGAAAGATTACTGGGATCCGATGTACGAAGATGTCATGAACATCCTCGCCAAGCTGCCCGAGATCGCGGCCCGCATCTACGTGCGGTGCTACAAGGGCGCCAAGTACATCGCTCCCGATCCGAAGCTCGACTGGGCGGCCAACCTGGCCCACCAGATGGGCAACGACAAGCCCGAATTCTACGACCTGATGCGGCTGTACCTCGACATCCACAGCGACCACGAAGGCGGGAACGTCTCGGCCCACACCTGCCACCTCGTCGGCTCGGCCCTGTCGGATGCTTATTACTCCTTATCGGCGGCCATGGACGGCCTGGCCGGCCCGCTCCACGGCCTGGCCAACCAGGAAGTGCTCCGCTGGATCATGGACACGATGAAGGACCTCGGCGGCGTTCCCAACGAGGAACAGCTGACCAAGTACCTCTGGGCCACGCTGAACGGCGGGAAGGTCATCCCGGGCTACGGCCACGCCGTCCTCCGCAAGACCGACCCCCGCTATGTCGCCCAGCGCGAGTTCGCCCTCAAGCACCTGCCCGACTACGACCTCTTCCAGATCGTCAGCTCGATCTACAAGGTCGCCCCGGACATCCTGCTGAAGCACGGCAAGGCCAAGAATCCGTGGCCGAACGTCGACGCCCACTCCGGCGTCCTCCTGATGTACTACGGCGTCACCGAGTACGACTTCTACACCGTGTTCTTCGGCGTCAGCCGGGCCATGGGCATCCTCGCCCAGATCATCTGGAGCCGGGCCCTCGGACTGCCGCTCGAACGGCCCAAGTCCGTCACGACCGAATGGGTCGAAGGCCAGATCAAGGCCGCCCAGGCCGCTCCGGGCTCCTCCCCCAGCCTGACGAAGTAATTTTCCGTACGTCCAAGGGCCGCTCCTTCGGGAGCGGCCCTTTTTTTCGGCTTTTTCCGCCCGGATCCCCCGTCTTTTCAGGCAACGGGAATTCCCCCTCTCTCTTTGAAAAATATTCCTTGACAAGTAATGAGCATATGCTCATAATATGGATGTCCGGAACAACACATGCCCAGACCTTACTGTCGTCGTCATATCGCCGGCCGACCGATGGCCGCAATCTTCAAGCCCGTCGGGATCCCCTGCTCCGCGCTGGAAGAGGTCGTCATGACCCTGGACGAGTTTGAAGCCCTCCGCCTGGCGGATTTCGAAGGCCTTTATCAAGAGAAAGCCGCCGAGCGGATGGCCGTATCCCGACCGACGTTCGGCCGGATTTGCGACTCCGCCCGGCGCAAGACGGCCGACGCCCTGCTCCACGGAAAAGCGCTCCGGATCGAAGGCGGTCCCGTCGAAATCGGCCGGCGGCAATGCTGCCGCTTTCACGATCACCGCGGCCGCGGCCGGAGCTGCCCGCGAAAAGACGAACATGAAGGAGAATGACATATGATCATCGCCATGCCCATCGAAAAAGACGAGGGAATCGAAAGCCGCATTTGCGCTCATTTCGGATCGGCGCCGGCCTTCCTTATCGTCGACACCGAAACCTCCGCCTGCCGGGCGGTCCCGAACCGCAATCAACACCATGCCCACGGCGCCTGCATGCCGCTGGCTTCATTGCAGGGCGAGCGCCTCGACGGCGTCGTGGTCGGGGGGATCGGGGCCGGAGCCCTGGCCCGGTTGAACGCCGCCGGCATTTCCGTTTATCTCGCCGAGGCCCCGACCGCGGCCGAAACGGTCGCGGCCATGAAATCCGGCCGGCTCGAATGCGTCGACCCGGGCTCGGCCTGCGGACATCACGGGCAGGGCCACGGCTGCGGCTCGGCCCGATAAGGCCGGGAGCGGCTCTTTTTTTACTCGATTCAGCGCGATTCCGCGACGCTCTTTTCAATCGCTTTTTGGACGAACCGGTTCAGGGTCATCCCCTGCCGGAGGGAAGCACGAGCCGCGGCCTGGTGAAGCTCGGGGGCGATTCTCACATTAAACGTCCCGCGATAGGATTTTTGCGGCTCTTTCCCGGCTTTGGCGCAGATTTTTTCATAATCCGACACGGCTTCGCGAAAAGCCCTCTTCAATTCCGCGACCGACCGGCCTTCAAATGAGATCAGGTCGTCGATCCCCTCGATTATGCCGTGAAAGCAGTCGTCTCGCGAATCATACTCCACGGACCCGGCGAATTCCTTGTAAGCCATAATATTCTTCATGAAAGCCGTCCTTTAGCCCTCAAGCTCGCTTCGATTTCCTCAAGCTGATAATGCTACAAATAATTTGCGGGATGCGGCCGGTGAAGCCTGATGACGTGGCCATCCTCAGGATGAAAAAACGCAACCCGCGAACCTGAGGAAATGCCCGTCGGAACCTCGATATAACCGATTCGCCTCAACAGCGTCTTCATCTCCTCAAAAGTGAAATCCCTCGGCTTCGAGAGAAACCGGCAAAGGAGCTTGTCACGCTTGCCCAAGAATCATACTCCTCGAAATGACGAATTGCAACTGTTTTTTAGTTGCAGTCCTTAATAGGCAAGGAACGTTCCCTTAATTTATCCACTATCAGAAAAATAGACGCCCGGGCGGGCGCCCAAATCTCACGTCAGCTTGGATACCCGGAATATTTTCAGGAGATCCATCATGTTGTCGGCTTTGAAGCTGACGGTATGGGCGTCCTTGCGGACCGCGCCCGGGGTCCAGGTCGCGTTCTGGGCCTCGGATTCCAGGATGTAGGAGACTTCCAGCGTATAGGGCGGGGCGAGCTTGAAGGGCTTGAAATCCTTCAGCCGCTTGAGGGCGGCGACGGCTTTTTGGGTGATCAGCTCCCGGGCTTTGGCCGGGTGAAGACCCAGCTCGGCGTTTCCGATCGCCTGCTTGACGACCGCCGTCTCGATGTCGCCGAAAATCTCCCGGGCCTGGGCGGCGATGGATTGGTCGCCGGTCACGAGGACGACGGGGACGTTGAACATGCCGGCCATCAAGCCGTTGATCCCCGCTTCAGGCAGCTCTTTGCCGTTGATGGCGACGCCGAGCAGCCGCGAGGAGATGTTCGTGTGGTCCAAAACGGCGTCCGGCGTCCCGGCCCGGGCGTGATACCCGACGAAAATCACGGCGTCGAACGTCGCGTCGATGCCCTCCATCATGCTGAACGGACCCGCCGACCAATCCCGCAGCAGCCGGGCCTCGGGCCGCAGAAGGTCGGGCACGATATTGCGGGCCGAGCCGTGGGCGTCCCGGACGACGATCTCCGTCGCTCCGGCCTGCAGCGCTCCGTCGATGGCCGCATTGGTATCCTCGGTCATCATCCTCCGGAAATATTCATAATCCCGACCGGATGTCGACGTCTCATCCCAGTTGACGAGACTGCTGATCCCTTCCATATCGACGGAAATGAAAACCTTGAGCTTCGCCGCGGCCGCCGGCGCCTGGGCGGCGGCAAATCCGGCGAGAATCAACGTCACGGCCGTAAAAATCGCCATCCTTTTTGTTTTCATAAGCGCCCTCCCCGGGAAAGATACCGTCATCATATTCAAATCAGGGACGCACAACAACCGGCGCAACCAGGGTTTCCAACGCGGCGACGATGTGGATCATGCCTTCCGTGTCCAGGCCGCAATACCGCTCGAGCTGCCCGCGGACATTGGCCTTTTCGGCCGAATCGACGTTAAGGCCGAACGTGATCCGCCGATATTCCAGGGCGGCCTGTCCTCCCTCGCAGATCTCCAGGTCCTTGTATCCCGGTCCACCCGTTATGGCCGGCAAGACGGCCTTCAGCGAGGCGCTGCCGAGCTGGCCGGGATGGTAATATGCGAATTTCCGGAAAGGATCGAGAAGATCCACAAACCTCATTTCCGTCTTTTGCCACCAATTTTTGTATTCCGGAAGAACTTCGGCCGCCGCCTTCACGATCCCGCGCTCGAAGGCCGCGTTATAGCAGATAATCGAACCGGCTTCCCCAAGACGATCCTTCAAGAGGGCCAGAAATTCCGGCCGCGGATCGGCCGTTCCTTCGGCCAGGTACGAATGATGCTCCGGAGCGGCACCGGCGGCGGGCACGACATGGAGGGAAAACTGGAACGGGACCTGCTGGTAAGGCCGGGTGTCGTCAAACATCGGGACGGCCGATTGAAACGTCTCGAAGTCGAGGAAAAAGCGGGGATACGCGAGCTTTTTAAGAAACGCGCCGATTTTTTCGGGCTGGAGAACGGGGCTTCCGGTTTTCGCCGCCTTGATCTGGAGACCGAACCTCAGCGATCCCATCTTTTTGAGAACGGCTTTGGAAAGATCCGCTTCGTCGATCTCGACAAGGCGCAGCTTCCCTTCGTGAATCAACCGGAACGCCTCCGTTTTCGGAAGGCCCGCGATCTGCAGGGGGCTGTCGTCCGGCAAAAACGACCAGCACACGTCATGGAGCGGGCAGAAAAACGGATCGTCGCATTGGGGGCCGATCCGGATCTCCGGAACGGCCGGGAGATTGATATCGGCGAGAATTTTCGCCAGGTTCGGTTCGACGTTTACGATCTCCGCCGCGACCTCGGCCGTGACGTCTTCCTTGGCAAACAGCTTCTCCGCCTCGATCGCGCCGTGGCGGACGTAAGTGTTATCCACATGCATCAGGAAACACCGGCCGATTTTCAATCCATCGGCCTCGGCCGCGAACCGCTGCAGAGCCAGGTCGCGGATGTTGACCGGCTTGACCTCCGTTCCGCTTTTAACCTCGACGATGTCCCAAGCCCCGGCCTCAACCGGGACCAGAATATCGGCCCGGGCGAAGGCGTTTTTGGCCCCGAAGGCCGCTTCAAACAGGGGGACGCGCTTTTTCATCGCTTCGCGCGTCTTGGCCATCAATTCCGTGAATTTCCAGGGATCGCCTTCGATTTCCACGCCGCCGGGGAAAAGCTTTTTCGCCCAGGCGCCTACGTCATGGCCCTGGTCAAACATCGCCTGGGTCGCCGGATCGGCCGGCGGGATGTCCTCTTTCCGGTTGTAAAAGGTCCAAATCAGCTTGGAACACTGCAGGCCGGACAAGTATTTCGATTTTGAAATCAGCCGCATCAGCTTTGACACCGCCGCCGGGCGTCAACGCGCCCGGAGCGATCCTTCGTTGCGGTAACGGACGAACAGTCGGCCCCATTCGGACGCATCAAGCCAGCGCTTGTAAATGCGCTTCTCCTTGAGCTTCCAATGAAGCACGTCGTGATAGAAAGAGGAATAAAAGTTGCCTAAGGAGAGAAGCGGCGTGTCCCGAGTGAGCGATTTGCGGATGAACTTCGTCGGCCCGAACCAAGCCACCCAGGCGGCGAATTTATGGAAGCACGGCCCGACTTTGAAGCCCCAGCTTTCGGCTCCCGCGGCCGCGTCGCCGACGAGCTCGATGTCGCGGGGATCGCCGACGCCGAGCCCGTCCTCGTGGGCCATCCGGATATAAGGAATGCTCATCGGGTCGAAGCCCATGAGGCGGGCGGAGGCCGCGTCGATTGCGACTTGGTCCGCCCCGGCCAGGAGAACGTCCTTTTTGACCGGCTTCATGATCCGTGGCCCGGGGCCGTTGCCGGCCGTCGTCCCGTCCATGATGGCGAAGATCCCCGGGTGGATCTCTTTCTGGATGGCCAGCAGGTCCACCAGCGTCTCGTGGATATGGGTATGAGTCTGGTGGCGCTTGTGGTTGAGCAGGCCGCCGAAGGCGTTTTTCATCGCCCCTGTCGTCGTGGTGTAGATGTGGCACTTGACCGTCGGCAGGTGGACGATGTTGCGGCCGACGAAGAAATCCGGGATCCGCAGGCCGTCTCCGTAGATTTCGTCCAGGGCCCGCATCCGGGCTTTGGGCTTGTACGGGATCCAGCCCATGTCCTCGTCCTTGAAATTGAACTTGACGTCAATGTCGTGGGCCTTGAAAATCGGCTTATAACCGTTCAGGTCCTCGCCCTTGAAAGCGTCCGTGACCTCGGTTTTGTTTTGAACGCAGACCAAGTCGGAAAATCCGTGCTTGCGGAGGGCCAGAACGGTCCCTTCCAACTGCCACGGCGTCGTATTGGCCGAGGGAAACGGATAATGCCAGCTGATGTTGTCCTTCAAGATGGTCTGGACGCCGGCGCGGAGGCTTTTCGGGCCTTCAGCCAGCTCAAACAGCCGGACGGTATCATCCAAAACGGTCTCGGGGCTCGTCCGGACGATGGCGATCTTCGCTTTGCTCAAACCGACCTCCTCTAATCAAGCGAAAGGCGGAAAGATGATTATATCATGTCTCGGAAAGGACCGCGGGGCCCAAGCCGAAGCGCCGTCGCACCATCGAGGCAGTTGCGTGCCCTGCGTGTATTTTGTATGATGTTTTGGTGAGAATCCATTCCCGCCGGAGCGGATAAACCAAATACTCCCTTTCAAAGGAGATCACATGGCCGAAACAACAATTTACAGTCCGGGTGTCATGAAGTACGTCGAGGAAGCGAAAAAGCTCATCGCCGAACGAAACGATCAAATCGCCCGGGCGAAAACGTGGAAATTCGATACAATCGCCGTCCACGGGCTCTACACTCTCGAAGAATCGTACCACCGCAATCAGGGGGCCCTCATCGAGCCTCTTTATCTTTCCGCCTCCCAGCATTATCAGGATGCCGACGAGCTCGAGGCCGCCCTGGCCTACCTTGTCCCGACCTGGTGCTACACCCGGATCGCCAATCCGACGACCTACTATCTGGAATGGACGCTGGCTCTTCTTGAAAGCTATAAATGCGGCGTGGACGCTTCCTGCGTCATCACGTCCTCCGGCATGGCGGCCATCTCCATGGCCGTCGATCCGCTGCTCGTCCGGCAAAACGACAACGACAAAATCAACTTCGTTTCCTGCATCCAGGCCTACGGCGGAACGTTTCAGCTCTTCAACCTGCGCAAAGCCCAGGAACGCGGTCTCGAAGTGCGCTGGGTCTGCAAACCCGAAAGCCTCGACGACTGGGCCTCGAAGATCGACGAAAACACCCGCTTCCTTTACATGGAAGCGCCGAGCAATCCGCAGCAATCGTTCTGCGACATCAAAGCGGTCGCCGACCTGGCCCACAAATGGGGCATCCCCTTCATCGTCGACGCGACGTGCGCCACGCCGGCCTTGATGCGGCCGCTGGCCCACGGGGCCGACATCGTCGTCCATTCGATGACCAAGTCCATCACCATGAGCGGGACGGCCGTCGGCGGCGCCCTCATCAGCCGCAAGCCGATCACGACGAAGGTCCAGAGCGACCACCCGCTCTTCAAGGAAAGCTACGCCGAGTACGTGAAGTTTCTCCCCTACCGCGACAACGGCCCGGCCGCCGCTCCGTTCAACGCCATGCTGGCCCTCAATGAGCTGCGGACGCTCCGGGCGCGGATGGACCTGGTCAGCCGGAATTGCCTGAAGGTGGCCGAGTGGCTTTCCAAACACCCGAAAGTCTACCAGGTGGATTACCTGGGGCTGCCCTCGCACAAGCTCCACGCCATCGCCAAAAAATACATGTTCCTGGTCGATTCCGACGACGGAATGGGCCGGGAGATCAACGCCTACGGCCATCTGATGGGCTTCCGCGTGGACGGGCCGCCGGCCAACGCCCGCAAGGTCTACGACGGCTTCAAGATGATCTACCGGGCCACCGACCTCGGCCGGATCAAGAGCGTGGCCACGATTCCGGCGATTTCCACGCACCAGCAACAGGGCGAAGAAGCCCGGTGCCGGGCCGACGTTCCGCCGCAACTGATCCGGCTCTGCGTCGGGGCCGAGGATCCGGCCGACGTGATCGCCGACTTGGAACAGGCCCTCAAGAGGCTCTAAGGCGCGGCCCGATTTCCGGCCGCGGCCGGCTTCGATTGTTTGTATTTTCCTTTTCAATCGTCTAGAATCTTTCCGATGGAAAAAATCAGGATTCGCGGCGCCGCCGACTTCTGTCTCAAGGGAAGCGTCCGCGTTTCCGGCTCGAAAAACGCCGTCCTGCCGGCCATCGCCGCCTCGCTCCTGACGGGAGAGAAAATCCGCCTGACGAACGTTCCCCTGGTCCGGGACGTTTATTCGATGCTGACGCTGCTTCGAGAACTCGGGGCGGACTGCGACCTGCGGGAAAGCACCCTGGATCTCCGGGTGGCCAAGCTCCACCGCGAGGAGGCCTCCTACGATCTGGTCCGGGTGATGCGGGCCTCCATTCTCGTGCTCGGCCCCCTCGTCGCCCGGTTCGGCCGGGCGGTCGTCGCCCTGCCGGGCGGCTGCGCCATCGGCTCGCGGCCGATCGACCTGCACATGTCCGGGCTTCAAAAGCTCGGGGCCGCGATCACCCTGGAACACGGATACATCAAGGCCGAGGCGCCCCGCCTCCAGGGAGCCGACATCCACTTCGAGAAAACCACCGTCGGCGGCACGGAAAACCTGGTCATGGCCGCCTCGCTGGCCCGGGGCGAGACCGTCCTCCGCAACTGCGCCCGCGAGCCCGAGATCCAGTGCCTGTGCGAGCTGCTGGTCAAAATGGGCGCGCGCATCGACGGCGTCGGCGAGGCGACGATCCGGATCAAGGGCGTGGATTCCCTCGAAGGCGCGGCTCACGAGATCATCCCCGACCGCATCGAGGCCGGGACCTACATGGTCGCCGGAGCCCTGACAAAGGGCGATATCGTCCTCCACGGCGTCCGCCCCGACCATCTGATCACGACCATCGAGAAGCTGCGCTCGTCCGGATCGCGGGTCGATATCCTGGAATCCGATAAAATCCGGGTCGTCGGTTCCTCCGCGATCCATCCCCAGGACATCACCACGTCCCCCTACCCGGGATTTCCGACCGACATGCAGGCCCAGTTCATGGTCCTGATGACCCAGGCGGCGGGAACGTCGATCATCACCGAGACGATTTTCGACCGCCGCTTCCAGCACGTCAACGAGCTCCTCCGGCTGGGAGCGTCCATCGAAGTGAGCGGCGACAAAGCGATCGTCCGGGGGCCGACGCCGCTCTCCGGAGCGGAAGTGACCGCCTCGGACCTGCGGGCCTCGGCCGGCCTTCTCCTGGCCGGGCTGGTCGCCGGAGGAGAAACGATCGTCAACGACGTCGAGCATATCGACAGAGGCTACGAAGCCATCGAAGCCAAGCTGCGTCAATTGGGAGCCCGGATCGAAAGAATCCGGGATTAACCCTAAGGGGAAGCCCACGAGGGCAAGGAGGGTACACCGATGACGAGAGATTGCGTGTTCTGTCGAATCGCGGCCAAGGAGATCCCGGCTAAAATCGTCTATGAAGACGCCGAGATCATCGCTTTCGACGACATCCGGCCGCAGGCCCCGGTCCATGTCCTGATCATTCCCAAGGAGCATTACGCCTCGCTCAACGACATGCCGGCCGGCCGGATCAAAGCGATCGCCGACATCCTCGCCAAGGCGCCGGCCATCGCCGAATCCAAGGAAGTCAAAGCCTCAGGTTACCGGCTCGTCATCAATACCGGCCCCGACTCCGGGCAGGACGTCTTCCATATCCATGTCCATCTTCTCGGCGGCCGGGCGATGCGCTGGCCTCCGGGATGATATGGCCTATCTGATCGACGGGAACAACCTCCTCGGGCACCTTTACGCCGGATACCACCGGGACCCCGCCCATCGCTCCGCCCTCGTCGGCAAGCTCCAGGCGTTTCAACGCCAGTCCCGCACAAGGGTGATCCTCGTCTTCGACGGGACGGCGCCGTCGGATTTCCCGGATCCGGGAAAAGAGAAGTTCGCCGTCCTGTTCCCGCCCCCCGGCGAATCGGCGGACGCGCTCATCGTGGATTACATTGAACGGCACCGCGACCGCCGGAATCTCTTCGTCGTCAGCTCGGACCGGGAAATCCGGGCCATCGCCCGGCAGGCCGGAGCGACCGCCCTGCGCTGCGACGAGTTCCATCGGGAAATGAAAAAAGCGCTGCGCGAACGCCGGGAAGCCCGGGAGATGGACAAAATCGAGGAGACCGCCTCCGCCCTTGAAGTCAAGCTGTGGACGGACGCCTTCACCCGGAAGAAGGGCTCATGAAAACGGCGATCATCGGAACGGGACGCCTGGGGACGTCGCTCGGCAACGCCCTGGCCCGGGCCGGGGTGGAAATCATCGGACTGGCCGATGCGGATCTGCGGGCCGCCCGGAGAGCGAAAAAAATCATCGGCGCCGGCCGGCCGACGGCCGACGCGGCCGCCGCGGCCCGGGAAGCGGACGTCGTCATCATCGCCGTTCCCGACGACGCCCTGCCGGCGGTGGTCGACCGGCTGGCCAAGAACGGGTTCGCAGGACGGGGGAAAACGGTCTTTCACACGAGCGGAGCCGAATCGGCCGCCCGGCTCTCGCCGCTGGCCCGGCGAGGCGCGGAAACCGGATCCTTCCACCCGGCCCAGGCGTTTTCCCGTCCGGCCACGCCGGCGGCTCATTTCCGGGACGTGGTCTTCGGGCTCGAAGGTTCGGCGGGAGCCGTCCGGACGGGAAAAATCCTGGCCCGCAAGCTGGGCGGACATCCCCTGGTCCTTTCCCGCGAACAAAAGACCCTTTATCACGCCGCCTGCGTCCTGGCCTCAAACCTGTTCGTCCCGCTTTTCGACCTGTCCGTCAGGACCATGGCCGCGGCCGGAGTCCCGGCTCCTCAGGCAAAAAAAGCCCTGCTCCCCCTGGTTGAAGGAACTTTACGAAACGTCAAGCATTTTGACGCGGCCGAAGCCCTGACGGGCCCTCTGGCCCGCCTGGATTTCGGGACGATCGAGCGCCAGATGAAAGCCCTGAAACGCGTCCCGCGGGCCCGGGAAGCCTACCGGACGATCGGGCTGGCGGCCCTGGAATTGTTGAAAATGCGGGGCGCGTCGGCGTCGGCGATCAAACGGCTTCGGGCTCTGCTGGAAGAAAAATAACTTCTTCCTCCAGGTCCACGCCGAACCGTTCCTTGACCCGGGCCTTGAGAATTTCCGCCAGCCGGCGGACGTCGGCCGCCGAGGCATCCCCCCGGTTATAGAGAAAATTTCCGTGGCCGCGATAGACGGCCGCGCCGCCGACCGTAAGTTGCTTGGCCCCGACCTCCTCGAGGAGCTTGCCGGCCGGAATCCGTTTGCCGTCCGGGGCGGGAGGATTTTTAAAAAAGCTTCCGGCATAGGCCATTCCCGGTGCGGGATGGCGCTCCGCTCTGAGGGCGAGATAAGCGTCCATGCAGGCGCCGACCGCGGCCTGCTCGCCGGGGATCGGGAGGAAGACCGCGGAAAGAACGATGTCGCGCGTTCGCTTCAAGCGGGAATCCCGGTAGCCGAATTCGAAATCGCCGGGAACGCGTCCCCGCCGCTCAACGCCGCGATAATCCATTAAAAGGGCTTCCGCAAGGAGCTCTCCGATCGAACGTCCGAAGGCACCGGCATTTCCATAGATCGCCCCCCCCACCGATCCCGGGATTCCGGCCAGGAACTCCAGGCCGCCGAGGCCCCGGTCCCGGCAGAACTTCGCCAGTTCGGAAAGGGGCGTTCCGCCCAGGGCGGTCAAATGGACGGTATCCGGATCAAATTCAAGGCCCCGGCTGGAGTTTCGGATGATCAATCCCCGGAATCCGGCATCGTCGAACAGAAGGTTGAATCCCCCGCCGATCACGTAATATCGTATTCCCGCTTCCCTGGCCGCGGCCACCGCCCCTCGGAGCTCATCAAGGGAGGCGGCGTCGAAATAATAGTCGGCCGGCCCGCCGATTTTGAAATTCGAAAGGGTTCGCAAGGCCACGTTCGTTTCCGGAGGGCGCCCGGCTTTTTCCCTGATCAGCTCCCGGATATCGTTCATCAACCGCATTTTATCCCTGGCCGGGGGCCGATGCAATAATTCAGCCGGAAAAGTAACGCCTTGACGGGGAAAACGTTATAGAGAACGCGGAGGCTCGTTGGGCTCTTGCCCTGACTCCCCAGGGGTCGCGTAGGGCTAGAATTGCTCCCGAGGGTCGCCTAGTCTTGGCACATAAGTTGCATATTATAAAAGCGGGAAGGAGCCTCCCGGCGGAAGTCAGGTTGACATCTCCGGGGAGGTTGGCTATGATATCCGAAATTTTTTTAAGAGGTCGCCCATGAAAAGGATTTGTCTGACGCTCGTGATGATGTCCTTGATTCTCGGCGGAATCGCCTTCGCCCAGAGCGAAGCGGACGAAGCCTACGTCAAGGCCATGCAATCCGCCAATCCGACGGAAAAAGCCAAGCTGTTGAAAGACTACATCTCCCAGTACGCCGGCAAAGGCAACCAGTACGACAGCTACGCCTACGCCAACCTGGGGATCCTTCAATACCAGGCCAAGCAGTTCAACAACGAAACGATCGGCCTGATGGAAAAAGCGATCGCCTCCGGCGGCGTCGACGACCAGATGAAAGGGACGCTGCTGACGTTCATCGCCGACCTTGGCATTAAGACCAGCCAGTTCGACAAGGCCAAAACCGCGGCCCAGCAACTGCTCCAGCACGCCGCCGCGGCCAAGAACAAGGAAGCCGAAGCGGGCAACGCCGCCACCTGGACGAAGATGACCGGAGGCGCCCACTACCTCATGGCCCAGGCCCAGGAAAAATCCGGCGATATCAAGGGCGCCCTCGAATCCTACAACCTGGCCTATACGACCCTTAAAGCCCCGGCCGTTCTCGGCGAAGTCAAGAAGATCGGCAAAACCTATTACGACGCCGGCAAGTACGCCGAAGCCGAGCCGGTCTTCCGTTATCTGGCCGGAACCGGCCTCGATTCCGAAAGCATGACCATCCTCGCCCAGATCCTCAACAAGCAGGGCAAGCAGGCCGAAGCCCTGAAGATGTTCAAGGACATGTACGCCAAGAACAAGACGGCGTCCATGGCTTACAACATCGGGATCATGCTGGCCAACGAAGCCAAGACCAATCCGGCCGTGACGAATGACGCGGTGGAGTTCCTCCTGGACGCGAGCTTCCTCGACCCGAAAAAAACGAAGCAGTGTCAGGACACCGCCCGGTACCTGTTCTTCAGCCAGGACAAGGAATGGAACAGCCGGATCAAGCTGGTGGAGGAAAGCCAGGGCCTCATCAAGGAATGGACCGACACGATCAACACGAAGTTCGGCGACAAGGGCGAAGAAGAGCTTACGCCCGATGAGCGCCGCGAATACCGCAAGCTCAAGGAATTGATCGACAAGGAAATGGTGACCGTCAACAATCTCCAGGCCCAGATGAAAGCCGGGTCCGGAAAGTTCGACGCCCTCGTCGCGGCGGCGAAAAAGCGCACCGGCAAGTAACCGCCCGCCGTCCGCCTTCCCCCTTCCCGCGCGTCCGTCAGGGGGCGTAGGAAGGGGGATTTTTTTATCCGGTCGATTTCGTTAGAATGAGGATTATGGACCGTACCGCCGCCGCCTCGGCCGCCGCCCGGCTCCGGGCCGAGATCGCCTATCACGAAAAAAAGTATTATCTCGAAAACGACCCCCAGATTTCCGACGCCGAATTCGACGCCTTGATGACCAAACTCCGGCGTCTGGAGCAAGAGCATCCCGAGCTCATCGTCCCCGAGTCTCCCACCCAGCGGGTCGGGGGCAAGCCGGCCGACGGCTTCGCCACGGTCCGCCACCGGACGCCGATGCTCAGCCTGGACAATGTGTATTCGGTCGAGGAATTCGAGGAATTCGAAGCCCGGACGCACAAGCTCCTCCCAGGCCGCCGGATCGAATATGTCGCCGAGCTGAAGATCGACGGCCTCAGCGTTTCCCTCCTCTACCGGGACGGCCGCCTGACCCGGGCCGTAACCCGGGGCGACGGCGTCCAAGGCGACGACGTGACCGGCAACGCCCGGACGATCAAATCGCTGCCGTTGTCCGTCCCCGACAAGCGCGACATCGAAATCCGGGGGGAGATCTATCTCCCCTTCTCGTCGTTCCGGGAAATCAACCGGGCCCGCGAAGCCCGCGAGGAGCCGCTGTTCGCCAATCCGCGCAATGCCGCGGCCGGATCGATCCGCCTCCTCGACCCGCGGGAAGTCGCCGCGCGCCGCCTGGACGCTTTCTTTTACCTGCTGATGGTCGAGGGCGAGGAGCCGGCCACCCAGAAAGAAAGCCTCGAAACGATCCGGGCGCTCGGTTTCAAGATCAATCCCCACTGGCGGACCTGCCCCGACGCGGCCGCGGTCACGGCGTATTGGCGGGAGTGGACGGAGAAGCGCGACTCCCTCGAATATGACGTCGACGGCATCGTGATCAAGGTGAACGACGCGGCCCAGCGCCGGGACCTGGGGGTGACGGCCAAGTTCCCCCGCGGGGCGGTTTCCTTCAAGTTCCCCGCCCGCCAGGCGACCACCCGGCTGCGGGACATCGTCGTCCAGGTCGGGCGGACGGGCGCCCTGACGCCGGTGGCCGTCCTGGATCCGGTTTCGATCTCCGGGACGACCGTCTCGCGGGCGACCCTCCATAACGAGGACGAGATCCGCCGAAAGGACATCCGGATCGGCGACGTCGTCCTGGTCGAGCGCAGCGGCGACGTCATTCCGCGGATCGTCGGCCCGATGAAGGACCGCCGGAGCGGAACCGAGACCGCCTTCGTTCCGCCGGACCACTGTCCCGTCTGCCGCTCGCTCGTCCACCGGGCGGAAGACGAAGTCGTCGCCCGCTGCGAAAATCCTTCCTGCCCGGCCAAGCTGCGCGAGTCGCTCCTGCATTTCGCCGGCCGGCGGGCGATGGACATCGAAGGCCTGGGGGAAGCGCTCGTCGACCAGCTGCTGGGAAAAAAGCTCGTCGCCGCGATCCCCGACCTCTACGCCCTCCGGGCCGAAACGCTCGCCGACCTGGACCGGATGGGCCCGAAAAGCGCCCGGAACCTCGTCGCTGAAATCGAGACATCGAAGGGCCGCGACGCCGGCCGATTGATTTTCGCCCTGGGCATTCGACACGTCGGGGAAAAGACGGCCAAGACGCTGGCCGACCGGTACGGCGATATCGACGCCCTGGCCGCGGCCGGGGAGGAAGAGCTTCGCGGGATCGAGGACGTCGGTCCCGTCGTCGCCGAAAGCCTGGTCTTTTTCTTTCGCCAGCCCGAAAACCGCGGCCTTTTGGAAAAGCTTCGGGCCGCGGGGCTGAATTTCCGGTCGGAGCGGAGGGCACCGGAAGGCGGGCGGCCTCTGGCCGGGAAAACATTCGTCCTGACGGGAACGCTCGAAGGCTATACGCGGGACGAGGCCCGGGCGGCCCTCGAGGCGGCCGGAGCGACGGTGACGGATTCCGTCTCGAAAAAAACGACGTATGTGGTCGCCGGCGCGGAAGCGGGATCGAAGCTCGAAAAAGCCCGCAAGCTCGGCGTGCCGGTCCTCACGGAAAAAGAACTCGTCGACTTGTTGAAGGGATAGACCAGCTACTTTTTCTTCTTGGAACCGAAGAGGTCGGCGGAAAAAAGGCTTTTTCCCTTTTTCTCGTCGGATTTTTCGCCCATCGATTCCAGCTCCTGCCGGGCGGCCTGGTGGTTGGGTTCGATCTCGAGGGCTTTTTCGAACTGGCGCTTGGCCCGGGTGGTCAGGCCCTCTTTCTTATAAAGAATGCCGAGCCCGACGATGCCCTCCGGATTCCACGGCTCGAGCTCGATGGCCCGAAGAAAATTCTTTTCCGCTTTTTTGCTGTATCCGCGGACCTTGGACTGGGCCAGGGCCAGAAGCAGGAAATAATCTCCCTTATTGTCGTTCATCCGGACGGCTTCTTCGAGGTACTGGATGGCTTCCTCATACCGGGCCTGGTTGTAAAGCGTCTTGCCCTGGCGGAACCGCGTATCGGCGTTTTTCCCCGGGTCCTTGTCCGCGTCATCGGCGGGGGGCGGCGGCTCCGGCGGAGCGGTCGCGGCACCGGGCGTGGTGAGGGCCTTGTAGGATTTGGTGATGCGGTCGAAGAGCTCGTCGATCTGCTTTTTGACCAGGGGATCGAGATCCCGGCCGAACCGGTCCGGATGGAATTTCCGGGCCATTTTAAAATACGCTTTCTTGACGGTGTTTTCGTCGGCGTTCGGCGGCACGCCGAACAGCTGAAAATGATCGAGGCTCCCCATCCGTCTCCGCAAGGCGATCGCTTCGTCGACGCTTTCTTTCAGTTCGCGGGCCGCCGTATCCTCCGGCCGTTCCGTCCGCTCCGGCTTCTCAACGCGCTCGGCCCGCTCGATGCGCTCCGCAGGCTTTTCCGCGGGTTTTTCCACCGGCCGGCTCTCAGACGCGGATATGAGCGGCTCATCCGAAAACGGAAACGGCGCGACCGGGACGGGAGGAATCTTTTCGGCCTTCGGCGGCGCGGCCGGGGCCGGAGTCCAAGCCGGAGCCGCGGCTTTCGGCGGCGCCGGCGCATCGGGAATCAAAACCATCGGGGGCGCGCCCTGGAATTCCGCCAGCCCGAGGCAATAGAGCAAAAACATGGACTTCCAGAACCAGTTGGGATCGGAGGCGTCCCAGGTCATGATGTATTCGATATTGGCGGCTCCGTCCAGCCGGCTCCAGAGCGCCCGTTCCCGGTCGTCGATGCTGGACATCAACGGCCCTTCGATCGGATTCAGCGTTTTCCCCGAAAAAAACGAGTGGATCGCCGGGTGGAAGGACATCGCCCGCACGCCTTTTTCGATCAGGAGCGGCAAGCTGACGCGCAGCTGAAATTCCGAGTCGAAATAGCGTTCCTGGCGTTCGAAGGCCATCTTCCCGTCGAAAAAAACGAAGCAGCCGAGGATGATGGCGTACATCTGGGCCAGCACGCCGTCATAAAGCCCCCGCTGGGAGAGAACCCGATTCTGGACCAGGGATTCGCCGAGAAGCATCTCCGGCTTGGCCAGCGAAGCGATGCGGCCGTAGACCTCCGGCGTGATTTTGCCCGTCCGCAGGAGGATTTCCCCAAGGCGCTCCTCGGAAACATTCGTCTTGGCGAAGAGCAGGCCGCCGTCCTGAAAGAAAAATTCCTTCTCGATCCCGGTCCGGGAAAACGAGAGTTTGCCCGTTTTCCGGCCGAAATAGATCTCTTTCAGGTAGAGGGCGATATGGTTCATTGCCTCTATTTTAATTGAAAAAGAGAAAAATTCAATCCCGATTCGCGGGGAGGGTTTGGCCGGCCCGGTGATTTGTGCTAATTTTAAGTCATGATCATCGCCCTGGCCCAGATCTCTCCCTTCCTCGGAAACGTCTCCCGCAATCTCGACCTTCACCTGGAATACGCGGAAAAGGCCCGCCGGGCCGGAGTCGACGTTCTCGTTTTTCCCGAATTGAGCCTGACCGGCTATAAGCTGAGGGATCTTGTCGCCGAGACCGCCCGCGATCCCCGCTCAAGCCGGGAGTTCAAAAAGCTCCGGGACGCCAGCCGCGGGGTGGCTCTGGTCGCCGGTTTCGTCGAGGAAAAACCGAGCGAACGGGGCCTCTATTACAATTCGCTCGTCTACCTTCACAAGGGATCGATCCTTCACCTTCACCGGAAAGTCTTTTTGCCCAATTCCGGCATGTTCGAAGAGCTCCGGTTTTTCGCCCGGGGCCGGGACGTCCGGGCGTTCGGGACGCCGTGGGGGCGGACCGGGTTGCTGATCTGCCGCGATTTCCTCCACCTCAACTCCCATTACCTCCTGTTCGCCGACGGCGCGGAAATCTCCCTCACCGCAAGCGCGGCCCCCGGGCGGGGAGCCGCCGGGCCCGACGGATTCGCCACCAGCCGGATGTGGGAGATCATGGGCGAAACCGTCGCCCGGACGACCGGGACCGTCGTCGTTTACTGCAACCGGGTCGGGATCGAGGACGGAGCGGTGTTCGCCGGCGGCTCGTTCGTTTTCGATCCCTCCGGCCGGCCGGCCGCCCGGGCGCCTTATGTCGATTCTGCCTTCGTCCTGGCCGAGATCGATCCCGCCGCCGTCCGCAGGGCCCGCCAGGCCATGCCTCTCAAGCGCGACGACCGCCCCGAGGTGACGCTGGCGAACCTGGAAAGGATTGTCCGCCGCGATGAAAATCAATGAGCCGTTCGTCGAAAAGATCCTGACCGCGTTCATCAAGGAAGAGCTGGGCAAGCGGGGGTTCAAAAAGGCGATCCTCGGCCTTTCCGGCGGCCTGGATTCCTCCGTCTGCGCGGTCCTGGCCGCCCGGGCTCTCGGCCCGAAAAACGTCATCGGCCTCCGTCTCCCCTACGGCAAGGGAAAGGGCGGCGATTTCGAAGACGCCGCGGAAATGGCCCGCGTCTCGAAGATCATCACCCGGACGATCGACATCGCCCCCATGGTCGACGCGTATTTTAAAAAACATCCCACCCGCGAACGCCTTCTCAAGGGCAATAAAATGGCCCGGGAGCGGATGTCCGTTCTCTACGACTGGTCGGCCCGGGAGAAGGCGTTGATTCTGGGGACGAGCAATAAAACGGAGCTTCTCATCGGCTACGGGACGATCCACGGCGACATGGCCTGCGCGATCAATCCCATGGGCGACCTGTATAAAACCCAGGTCCGGGCGCTGGCGGCACACCTCGGGATCCCCGAGCGCATCCGGACGAAGGCGCCCACGGCCGGGCTCTGGCCCGGGCAGACCGACGAAAAGGAAATCGGCCTGTCCTATGACGAGCTCGACGCGATTCTCGAGCTCCTTGTCGACGACCGGCAAACGCCGGACGAAGCCGTCGCCCGGGGCTGGGCCAAGGCCAAGGTGGCCCGCATCATCAACCTCGTCCGCTGCTCCGAGTTCAAGCGCCAGATGCCCCCGATCGCGAAAATTTCGGCCCGGACGATCGGGCACGATTTCCTTTACCCCTGCCAGTGGGATCGTTGACCGCCGTGCCCGGAACGCTGTACCTCGTTTCCACGCCGATCGGCAATTTGGAAGACATCACCTTCCGCGCGCTCCGCATCCTGAAGGAAGCGGACGTCGTCGCCTGCGAGGACACGCGCCAAACCCTCAAGCTCCTCAACCGCTATGAGCTGAAGAAAACCCTGATCAGCTTCTACGAATCCCGCGAAGGCCGGCGGATTCCCCATCTCCTCAACCTTCTGCGGGAAGGTAGGTCGATCGCCCTTGTCACGGACGCGGGAACGCCGGGCATCTCCGACCCCGGTTTCCGGCTCGTCCGCGAAGCCGTGCGCGAGAACATCCCGGTCGTGCCCATTCCCGGGCCGGCGGCGGTGACGACGGCCCTGGCCGCTTCGGGTCTCCCGACGCACCGTTTTCTCTTTCTCGGATTCGCTCCTCCTAAAAAGGAGGCTCTGGGCAAAGTCCTCCGTTCGATTCGGGAGGAGGAAGGAACGGTGATTTTCTACCTTCCGGCCCGGAAAATCGGGATGTTTCTTGAAGCTTTGAACGAAGTGCTTCCCGAACGGCCGGTCGTCATCGCCCGGGAAATGACCAAGATTTTTGAGGAATTTCTTAGGGGGACGCCGGGCGATCTTCTGGAAACGGCGAAAACAAGGGAATTTAAAGGCGAAGTGACTGTCCTGATTCATGGCGCGGGGAAATAAGGCGCCTCTTTAACGCAATAATTTCTTTATTTATATGTATATTTATGCATTTTATAATATTTAAATAATTTTATTCATAATACTTGACAATTATACGCTTAGGTTTTAAATTAAAAATGTGGATTGAGGCCCCAGGCGGGGCATAGAACTTTTTTTCAGGAGGCATAATATGGCTATTATCAGATGGGATCCCTTTCGGGAAATGGTGACCATGCGGGAAAAGATGAACCGTCTCTTCGAAGACTCCCTGGCCCAAAAAGGCGAGGACAAGGACATGATGACCAGCAACTGGGCCCCGGCGGTGGATATTTACGAAACCGCCAATGAGCTCGTCCTGACCGCCGAAGTGCCCGGCATCGAGGAGAAGGACATCGAGATCAAGATCGAGGACAACACCCTGACCCTCCGGGGCGAGCGCAAGTTCGAAAAGGAGACGAAGGAAGAGAATTTCCACCGCATCGAACGGTCCTACGGGTCGTTCTTCCGGGCGTTCTCCCTTCCCAATTCAGTGGACTCGGACCGCATCCAGGCCGAGCACGAAAACGGCGTCCTCCGGGTGATCATGCCCAAGCGTCAGGAGCTCAAGCCCAAAACCGTCAAGATTCTCAAAACCGCCGAAAAACCGAAAAAATAACGCATCCCTCCTTATTCCTTTCCCTGGCTGATGACGGGGCGAAAGCCCCGTCATCTTTTTTTCCCCCATATATCTCCCGCGACCAGCCTCGATTATGCACGAATCGAGATGGCCGCAGCGTTATCATCTTGCTTAAAATAATATCAGGAATCCAGGCTAATTCAAGCTTGGGCGACGGTGATTGCCCGGACATCGGCCGCTCCGGCGCGCCGAAGGACACGGGCGCATTCGCCGAGAGTGGAGCCCGTCGTGAAAACGTCGTCGACCAGAAGAAGGGTCTTCCCTTCGACGGAGACCTTTCGCCCGAGGGCATACGCTCCGCGGACATTCTCCACCCGCGCCCCGTATTCCAAAGACGTTTGCGGCGGAGTGGATCGAATCTTGACAAGGACGCCGCGGCCGAAGGGAATTCCGGCCTGCCGGGCGATTTCCCGGCCGATCCGCTCCGCTTGATTGAAGCCGCGTTCCCTCTGCCGGTCTTTGTGAAGGGGAACCGAAATGATCAGATCGACCTCCCGCCAAAGGTCTTCATCCTTTTTGACGGCTTCATAAACCAGGCCGCCAAGAAAGCCGCCGAGAGGGCGGATCTTGCGGAATTTAAGGAGCAGCACGGCATCCTTGAGGACCCCTCGATATCGCCCGGCCGAGCGATGCCGGCTGAACGGAGGCGGCGAGGCCTCGCACCGGCCGCAGAGATGGGACTTGCCGGCCCCGTCGAAAAACCGCCCGCAGAGCGGGCAATTCGCCGCCGGTCGGGATTCGATCCGGCCCCAGCATTCCGTGCAGAGAATCCGGTCGCCGCGGGCATCAAGCAGCCGTCCGCAGCACTTGCAGAACGAGGGAAAGAAAACAAGCTCGGCCAGCCGGCCGAGACCAACGAAAGGCGCGGAAAAAGCCAACTCAGGCGATTTCAGACTCGCTCTTTTCCTGGCAATCGATGCACAGGGAGGTCCAGGGCAGGGCGGCGAGCCGCTTTTTCCCGATTTCCTTCTGGCACACCTGGCATATGCCGTAATCGCCTTTGGCCACGCGTTTGAGGGCGGCGTCGATCTGCAGGAGCTCTTCGCGCTCGGCGTTCGAGAGGCTGAGGAGAAATTCCTTGGTGTAGGAGCTTTCGGCCTTGTCGGCCAGATCCTGGGCGATATCGGTTTCGATCGTTTTGCTTTGATCCTGGGCGTCGCTCAGCTTGTGGATGATCTCATGCCGCCGATCGAGAAGGTTCTTTCTCACGTTTTCCAATTCTTTCTTGTTCACATTGTTCCCCTTATTTGGCATAAGATCTTCCTTTCACGAGAGATGCGCCGCGGTAGATCTGCTCCAGCAGCATCGCGCGGCAGAGTTCATGGGAAAACGTCATCCGGGAAAGCGACAGGCGCAGGGAAGCCCGTTCCAGGAGCCTCGGAGACAAGCCCAGGAATCCGCCGACGACGAAGGCCAGCGACCGGGTGCCGGCGACCGCTCGATCTTCGAGAAACCGGGCGAATTCCGTGGAATTCATCTCTTTGCCTCTTTCCAAGAGGCAGACAATATAATCATCTTTAATCCGTTTTTCAAGTCCTTTGGCCTCGATTTCCAATATTTTTTCGGCGTCCTTCTCGCTGAGGCCGCGGCCGGTTTCGGTTTCGATGATTTCACAGGGAAAAAGCGAGCTAATGCGCTTATAATAAAAGGATTCCAGGACGCGGACGGCTTCCGTTTTCGTCCGTCCCGGCCAGAGAATCCGAATCAGCATGCCGCTCCGTCTTTCCCCGGGATGGTCAGGCCGAAAGCCGCGGAGCGTCGCTCCAGAGCTTTTCCAAAGCGTAATAATCCCGCGCCGCGGGGGAAAAAATATGGACGATGAACCAGCCGTAATCCATCAGGATCCATTCGCCTCGGGAGGCCCCCTCCAGGCCGAGGGGCCGGACATTGCGGGTCTTGAGCTCCCGCTCGATCGACTCGGCCAGGGCCGCGGTCTGCCGCGGATTCATCCCCGTCATGATGACGAAATATTCCGTAAACGACGCTGCGGTCCGGAGATCCAGGACGACGAGGTCTTCGGCTTTTTTCTCCAAGGCGGCATCCAGGGCCGCCTTGAGAAGAGGAGGAATCTGCCGCCGGCTCATGGTTTTCGCCGGCGCCGAGGGAATGCGCTTGGTTGTGGATCTGGTCGCTTTGGTCATGTCTCCCATTCCTGATAAAGATGTCCCGACGCGATTCGGGCGGCCACGCCGCCCGGTACGAGGCCGGCGATCGGCCGGCCTTCCCGGACTCTCCGGCGGATGTCCGTGGAGGAAACGGCCCGGGCGTCGATCGGGCAAAAGAGAATCGTCCGTCCCGTCCGAATGAGACGATCGATGTCCGCGGTT
>Ga0172371_10002989_pt1 | contig 26470 bp, 27 predicted proteins | sample Lak12m_FD_114543 | JGI IMG/M metagenome (GOLD analysis project Ga0172371, IMG submission 114543) | Freshwater microbial communities from Kabuno Bay, South-Kivu, Congo - kab_022012_12m | ecosystem: Environmental > Aquatic > Freshwater > Lake | place: Democratic Republic of the Congo: South-Kivu... | reverse complement strand
TGGGCAACTCGTAACACCGCTACTTGTTCGTCTGTGAGAAATCCGGGCATTACTATTATGAGACACGATCCAGGTCCCGAAGTCAACTCAGAAAAGTTTCAAACCTGAAGAAGAGGGGTATAATCCCTCTTCAGTTTTACGTAAGCCCACACTTGTTGCCAGTCCCGATGATACAAATGTTCGAGGACCCTTGTTCCATTTCAAAATGACAATTGGAGTTTCTGGTGTTCCTTTGTTTCTCATATTATAGGTTGTAAATATATCATACTCGATCATCTTAAATCAAGTACCACCACCTTATTCCATTTGCTTAATATCAAAAAAATATTCCACACTTAAATTTGATGAAAATTCGATTTACAGCGCCATATAGCACGCTCGTCAAAGTAATCTCAATTATCTGTCATTTATACTGTAGCCTGTGGGACATATCGTTGGAGTTGCTGGTATATGCTATGATAATCCTGTATTAGAAGTTCGAAGTAAGGAAATTCGGGCTCACAGATATGACAAAAAAACAAAAGGCGTTAGAAATTTATCGCAGGCTTCTGAAGGCAAATCCTGATCCCAAAATCGAACTTGCATATTCCACGCCGTTTGAACTTCTGGTTGCCACTATTCTCTCTGCACAGGCAACGGACAAAACAGTCAATACAGTCACCCCCCAGCTCTTTTCGAAGTACCGGACGATTGAAGTATATGCCAAAGCCCCCCTTAGTGAATTAGTCGAATTAGTCAAACGGATTAATTTCCACACAAATAAGGCGAAAAATATCAAAGCTGCCGCGACAATGATTATGCGAGAATATAATGGGAAAGTACCTGATTCTATGGATAAGCTGACAGCATTACCGGGTGTTGCTAGAAAAACCGCAAATGTTATTCTCAGCACGGTGTTTCATAAAGCAGAAGGCATCGTCATTGATACGCACGGCATCCGGCTCAGCAACAAACTCGGGCTTACATCACACACGGACCCCGTAAAAATAGAAAAAGATCTCATGGGGTTATTACCAAAAAATACATGGATCAACTTCGGACGGCTTCTTACCCTGCACGGCCGCTACCAATGCCCTGCGCGCCCTCATACATGTACCGGATGTCCGCTTGGGGACCTATGTCCTGAATATACACGCGTTTAAGCTGCGGTTGCGGCCTTGCCGACTTTCCCGCGGAGATAATACAATTTTGCGCGTCTGGCTTTTTGATGCTTTTTTACGGTAATTTTTCTGATCCATGGAGACACGAGAGGAAAAATTCGCTCAATTCCTATGGCCGCCGTACCGATTTTTCGTACAGTAATCATCGTATTTTCGCCGCTTCCTTTTATCGCAATCAGCATTCCTTCAAACACCTGTATACGTTCGCGCGATTCTTCCTTGACTTCCCGTTTTGTTTTTCCGGCGACTTTTTCTTTTTCAATAAGACGGTAATGCACCCGAACCGTATCGCCGATATGAAGCGATACTTCCTTTTTTTCTTCTCCGCCAGTACCTGATGACCACAGTACAGAAATAGCCATATAATTAAGAATTGCTAAACCGTTGAGGAACAATTTAACAATACGTGTCCGTTATTCTACCATCCCGGAGCCGGTCATACAAGCCTACCTGTCTGTTTTTGAAGACAGGCGCATACAAGCTTCGATGTATGCAAGAAACAACGGATGCGGTGCAAGCGGATACGAACGGTATTCAGGATGATACTGCGTGCCTAAAAAGAAGGGATGAACAGCGTGGGGAAGTTCAATGACCTCCGCAAGGTTTTCTACTGTCGACCTTCCGGAAAAAACAAGCCCTTCTTTTTCTAATTGCTCACGATACAAATCGTTGAATTCATACCTATGCCGGTGGCGCTCCCAAACAGTATGCTTAGCTTCATTGTCATAACCTTTGCATGCAGTATAGCTTTGGTCTGCAAGAGATCCGGATGATACCTTGCATTCCCACCGGCCCAGCCGCATGGTACCGCCGTATGAACGGCGCTTACGGTTGGCTTCCTGCAGGGGATTCATATGAATGACCGGATGGCTCGTCTGTTCATCACATTCCGTCGTATTGGCTCCCTGTAGACCCGCAACGTTACGTGCAAATTCCACAACCGCAAGCTGCATGCCGTAACACAGGCCAAAATACGGAATTTTCTGTTCTCTCGCGTATCGGATCGCCGTAAGCATGCCCTCTACTCCACGCGGACCCCAGCCGATAGGCACTATTACACCGGATACGTCTTTCAGAAGCTGATTTGTCTGTTCGCCTTTTTCTATACGTTCCGCATTAACCCACCGGGTTTTCACCTGTACGCCTTTATGCCATCCGGCATGGTCCAATGCATCTAAAAGCGCCGCATACGAATCCCGCAGCTCGTAATCCCCGGTACCGAAATATTTGCCGACAATTGCCACCTCAACTGTCTTTTTCTTGCTTTGTCTTACGTTATGTAAAAACTCCTTCCATTGTGTAAAATCTGCCGGCCGGTCCGTCAATCTTAAAAGCGGCAGTATCTGCTGAGCAAATCCCTGCTCTTCAAATGTCAGCGGTACACCATACGGAGTATCCTCATCGGGATTATTGATGACCCGCTCCGGTGCAACATTGCAAAACATAGCCAAACGCTCCCGGCGCCTTTTATCAATAGGCTTTTCGCTTCTGCACACAACGAAATCCGGCTGGATACCCATAGACAGCAAAGCTTTTACGGAAATCTGCGTCGGCTTGGTTTTCGGTTCACCCAAATGTCGGGGCGTAGGAAGATAACTGACGTGCACATGTACTACATCAGCCTTGCGTACAGTCTTAAGAATCCGGGATGCCTCATAATACAATACATTCTGATATTCACCGGCAGTACCTCCGAGCTCAACTACGACAATTTCAGCAGAATCCTTTTTTGCTGCTTCATCTATCCGCCGGAGGATTTCGTCTGTGATATGGGGAATTGCTTCCACGTCCTCGCCTTTATATTCAAAATTTCGTTCTCTGGCGATAACCGCGGAATAAATCTGGCCCATGGTAACGAAATTATGCCGGTAAACATTTTTACCCAAAAATTTCTCATATGTTCCCATGTCCATATCCGCTTCAGTACCGTCGTCACACAAATACGGATCACCGTGCTCAATAGGATTTATAAGACCGGAATCAAGATTGAGGTAATTTTCACATTTTACTGGGGTAACGCGGTATCCTCTTTGCTGAAGAAGCATTCCTATAGAGGCCGCTGTAACGCCTTTACCTAGTCCGGATAGAACCCCTCCGGAAACAAAAATATATTTCGTATCAAGAGCGGGCATGGTTTACTATACCAAAAATCCGGTATTGGAGTCAATTATGCCGTCAAATGCATGGGCCGCTTTCCTATTATTTCTTTTTGTTCCTGCGCAGGCGTGCCTGAAAAAGAGAATAGAATATGTCGCCTTTTGTTACGACACCCACGACCTTGTCGTCGTATGTAAGCACCGGCAACTGATCAACTTTTCTGACGATCATACGGGAGAGAACCCGCATAATGAGCGTGTCTTCTCTTGTGAATATTACCCTTGTACTCATCAGGTCTTTTGCGAGCTTTCCTTCCATTTCATCAACACGTTCCTCCATTTTTTCATAATCCCTTGCAGATTCAAGGTACTCAAGGACATGCTGATATTGCGGATATAATGCACGCAAAAGGTCTGCCCTGCTGATGACACCCAGAAGCTTCTTTTTTTTGTCGACGACCGGGATTGTATGTATTCTATTGGAAAAAAATTGCTTCCAGATTTCACGAAAGGGGGTATCCGCTGTTACTGTGACCAAATCCTTGGACATGATCTCGGATACAATCATACCGTATGACTCTTTTTTGGAGTATATCGGGTGCATACTGCGCATGTCAATACCACTACTACGCAGTATTGTCATTGATATATTACGCAGGAAAAGGACGGGGCGTCTTTTTCCTTCTGGCAACTTTCAGCTCCAATTTGGACCGTTGAATCATGGCTAATGCTGCGGTAAGCTCGTCTCCTGTCGCTTTCCTGGCAACCAGTGTTTTCGCTGAGTCAAGTGCCTTTTTTATCTCCGATTCGTTTACTTCATCAGCACGTACTGCACGGGATACCAGAATAGTAGTTTCCCCTCCCGGTATGACTTCCATGAATCCGCCTCCGATTGCCAGAAAGTATTCCTTATCCTTTATACCAATCCGGACCTCTCCATCAGAAAGACTGGTAAATAATGCCTGATGACGTGCAAGCACTTCAATTGACCCGTGTACTGTTGGCACGGTTACAGAATCGATTTCTTCGGAAAACACATTCCTTTGCGGCGTAATGATATTTAACAAAAATTGTTTCAAGGTTTTTTGCTGTCAGCAACCAGCTACCAGACATCTGATGTCTGAATGCCGATATCTAACGGCTACTTTACTTCATCGATTGTCCCGACCATATAAAATGCCTGCTCCGGCTTGCTGTCGTGCTTTCCTTCAAGGATTTCCCGGAAACCCCGGACTGTTTCCTCGACCGGTACATACTTTCCGACACGTGCGGTAAAGGCCTCCGCAACAAACATCGGTTGTGTCAGAAACCGCTGGATTTTCCGAGCACGGGACACCGTCAGTTTATCTTCTTCCGATAGTTCTTCAAGCCCCAGAATAGCAATGATATCCTGAAGATCTTTATACCGCTGCAGGACCCGTTGTACGCCTCGTGCGACTTCATAATGCTTTTCACCCAAAACCAAAGGGTCTAGTATCCGTGAATTTGCCGTCAGGGGATCAATCGCCGGGTACAATCCCTGTTCTGCGATAGAACGTTCAAGCGAAATTGATGCATCTAAATGCGCGAATGTCGCGACAGGAGCCGGGTCAGTATAATCATCAGCCGGAACGTATACAGCCTGCACGGACGTAATCGAACCTTTTTTCGTTGATGTAATACGTTCCTGCAATGCACCCATTTCGTCTGCCAGCGTTGGTTGGTACCCGACGGCAGACGGTATTCTCCCGAGCAATGCTGACACTTCGCTACCGGCCTGAGCAAAACGGAAAATATTATCAATAAACAATAAAACGTCCTGCCCCTCGTCATCACGGAAGTATTCCGCCATTGTAAGGCCAGTCAGGGCAACACGAAGCCGGCTACCGGGCGGTTCATTCATCTGCCCAAAAACCAATGCCGTCTTTTCCAGCACCTCGGATTCCTTCATTTCTTTCCACAAGTCATTTCCCTCCCTGCTCCGTTCTCCGACACCCGCAAATACAGACACCCCTCCATGCACTTCAGCGACGTTATGTATCAGTTCCTGAATAAGCACTGTTTTTCCAAGTCCAGCTCCTCCGAACAGGCCCATTTTTCCTCCCTTAACGAATGGCGCGACAAGATCAACGACTTTTATCCCTGTTTCCAGCAGTTCCCGCTTTGTGCTTTGTGCAACAAGTGTCGGAGCGGATCGGTGAATCGGATTCCTTTTTGTCGTCCCGACTACGGGACCCTCATCAACAGGCTCTCCGACAACATTAAATATTCTCCCGAGCGTTTTTTTACCGACTGGAACAGATATGGGTTTTCCGGTGGCAGTCACCACCATCCCCCGTGAAAGACCGTCTGTTGGTCCTAAAGCAACCGTACGGACACGGGAATCACCGATATGTTGTTCAACTTCAAGCGTCAGCAAGCCGGACTGAATATATTTACTGGGCACAGTAAGCGCTTCATATATTGCAGGCAAATCTTTCTCAAACTGCACATCAATGACAACACCGAGTATTTGAATGATCGTGCCTTTAGGCGTGCTCGTATCACCTGCTGGTTTTGTGTGTTTCACTATTTGTCTTTTCACCATATAGTGCTCCTGTTCTGTGAATGTTATGACGATTCCACAGCAAGACGGGCTGTCGTCATATCAGTAATCTCGTAGGTAATTTTCTCCTGTCGGGCTTTGTTATAGACTAACGTTAAATCATCCTGCAGGGCATTGGCATTATCCGTAGCATTATGCATGGCTATCATTTGCGCAGCATATTCACTCGCTTCTGCCTGCAATACCGCATCACGCACCTGATTTTCTATATAATGCGGCAACAGCGTCGTGAATACCTCATGGACACTCGGCTCTACTATAAAATCCAACGATTTTTCTTTCTGATCATGCTGTATCTCCTTACCGGATATGGTTAACGGCAACAACGTACGCACCCGGGGTATCTGCTTGACGACAGAGACAAACTCGTTTGAGAGTATATCTACACCGTCGTATTTTCCTTGAACATATGATTGAATCATCAGCTCAACAATTGCGGGAACGACGCTTTCCTTTGGCATCGTATCTGAAAAATCTGCCATAACCGGATGCCCTATACGGGTAAGGAAATCAGCACCTTTCTTTCCTACGGTAATGCAATCATACGCCTCAAGTTTGGGAAACGTATGCACCATATACCGAAAAAGCGTAGAATTCAGGCTGCCGTTGAGGCCTTTATTGGTCGACAATAGGATTACCAGCCGCCTGCCGCTGGGCTTAGGTGTCATTAATAACGGATGATTTCTGTAATCCGTATGCTGAGAAAGCCGCATGACCATCTCATAGATTTTTTCCGCATAGAGCTTACCTGCCAGCGCAGACACTTGTGCTTTCTTCATTTTTGCTGCAGCAACAAGCTCCATGGCTTTCGTAATCTGTGATATATTTTTTGCCGTTTTAATCCGGCGTTTAACAAGACGTATATTGGCCATTATGATGCGTTAAATGATTTTTTACATTCCGTCACTGATTTTTCCAGTTGTTTTTCTATATCTGTTGTCAGGGCCTTTTCTTTTAGGATTGTCTGTAGAACTTTTTTGTACCTGCTTTCAAGATATGCATAATATTTTTCCTCAAATGCACTGATTTTATCTACCGGAATATCATCAAGGTGCCCGTGTGCGCCGGCCCACATGATTGCCACCTGTTTTTCAACCGGAAGCGGTTCGAACTGCCCCTGTTTCAGTAATTCCATCATGCGGGAACCACGGGCTATCTGTTTTTTCGTTGCATCATCTACATCTGCCGCAAATTGCGCAAAAGCTGCAAGATCCCGATATTGGGCCAGATCCAGGCGCAGGTTTCCTGCAACCTTTTTCATAGCTTTTATCTGAGCTGAGCCTCCAACACGCGAAACAGACAATCCGACGCTAATTGCCGGCCGTTGTCCGGCGTTAAAGAGGTCTGATTCCAGAAAAACCTGGCCGTCTGTTATGGAAATAACGTTTGTCGGAATATATGCCGATAGATCGCCTGCCTGTGTTTCAATGATAGGCAATGCGGTCATTGAGCCGTTTCCTAAATCTTTTGAAAGCCTGCAGGAACGTTCCAGAAGCCTGCTATGGAGATAAAATACATCACCGGGATATGCTTCACGCCCTGCGGGGCGTTTTAATACCAATGATATCTGACGATATGCCCATGCATGTTTAGACAAATCATCATACACGATAAGCACGTCTTTGCCTTTATACATGAAGTATTCCCCAAGTGCAGTGCCTGCGTATGGAGCAACATATTGATAGGAAACAGGGTCACTGGCTGTTGCAGAAACGATGATCGTGTGGTCCATCGCACCATGCCTCTCTAATTCTGCGATTATCTGTGCAACACGGGCTGTCTTTTGACCAATAGCAACGTAAATACAAAGAACATCCTGTCCTTTTTGATGTATGATGGTATCGATTGCAATTGCTGTTTTTCCTGTCGACCGGTCCCCGATAATAAGTTCACGCTGTCCCCGTCCTATCGGGATCATGGCATCAATGGCCTTTATGCCGGTCTGTAAGGGAACATTGACTGATTGACGGTGAATGACCCCTGCAGCGATCTGTTCCATCGGATTTCTTTTTTTTGAAGGTATAGAGCCTTTTCCGTCCACCGGATCCCCTAATGGATTAATCACTCTTCCGACATATGCATCACCAACCGGAATTGACAATAATTCTCCGGTAGAACGCACTTCATCCCCTTCTTTGATCCCTAAATAGTCGCCAAGGACAATAATACCGATTTCTTCTTCTTCAAGATTGATCACTACGCCGGAAATGTTCTGTTGGAACGTTACAATTTCCAGATATGAAACATGCGGCAACCCCGAAGCCCTGACAATACCGTCGGCGACAGCCGTCACATACCCTACCCTACGGGTAGAAACTGACGGTTCATACCGTTCCAGTTTTTTTACCAGTTCGTCTGCAATAAGGGCGGAAATATCATTTTTCATGCCGTACCCCCTTCAAGTAATTGCGCCATTTCGGATAATTGGCTTTGTATGCTTGCATCCATAACCCAGTCCCCCATAATTACCCGTAATCCGCCGATTAATTCCTGTTTTATTTCGCAATCCAGGCTCACGCGGTGGCCTGCAACACTCTCAAGTATTCCTGCAAGCTGTACCTGTTCCTCCTGTGAAAGCCGAATTGCTGACTCTACTAAAGCAGACCGCTTTTTTTTCGCTTGAGCACTCATCTTATATAAAAGCGATGTGACCTTCAGGCCTACAGAAGCGCCCTTATCACTTTTTTTCAAATGAGATACCACACCTTCTACAAATCCCCGTGCATCATGTGCTATGGATTTCATACAATAGTTACGTTCTAGGCTGTTTATCAGCCCAAAGTCGTAATTCCTTCGTTTGTTTTGCAATAAACGCGTGCTGGTCTTTTACGGACATTACAGAAGAAAGTATGCGCCTTGACATAATAAGCGCTAAACTCACAGCTTCCGTCCGTATCCGGCTTTGTGCTGCTTTTTCTATGTCCTGCGCTTCTTCCTTTGCACGCGCAATAATTCCCTGTGCCTGCGTATGCGCGTCCACGATAACATCCTTTTCTACATCTTTTGCCTGTTTTTTTGCTTCCTCAATTATTTTTAGCGCTTCTTCTCTGGCCTTTTCCATGGCTTTTTCCTGTTTTTGCAAAAATTTCTCTTCTTCAGCTTTCATCGATTCCGTCAATTCCAATCCTCTGGCGATTTCCTTTTTCCTTTTTTCAATCATGGCAAGGATCGGCTTATATAAAAGCTTATTCAAAACAAATAAGATTACGATAAAATTAACAACCTGTGCTCCCAATAATGTTGGTTCAATACCTAACTGTTCCATGGCGATATCCTTTATACAAATTTAATAATAAGGGCTACAACGAGTGAATAAATAGCTATTGCTTCTGCAAACGCCACGCCCAAAATCATGCTAGTCCGGATTTCGTTTGCTGCTTCTGGGTTTCTACCCATGGCCTCAAGCGCTTTAGCCGTCAGCATTCCAATAGCCGCTGCAGGCGCAATACCTCCTAATGTAACGGTAACACCCATCATAATTGTACGTACTGCTGCTTCTGACATTCTAATCACCCCCTTTGTATATGTTCATAAGTATACCGGAATCGGCAACCTACGCAACATGCATATGCGTTATGCATTAAACTAACAATAACACTGTTATTCATGCGACACTGCTACATTAAAAAACGCAGCACTTAGCATGGAAAAGACCAACGCCTGGACGACACCGACGAACAGCTCCATAAACAAAAACGGCAACGGCACGATAAACGGCATAAGAAACGCAATGACGCTTAACAGCACCTCGCCGGCAAATATATTTCCGAATAGACGGAACGCAAACGACACAATTTTTGAAATATCGGATACAAACTCAAGGATCCCAACACCGAATAGAATAGGATCCTTGAAATTTATAAACCGCTGCAGATAGTGCGAGCCAAGATTTTTAAACCCATAATATTGCATCGCAATAACAGATATTACTGCCAAAGCGAGTGTCGTATTCAGATCAGCAGTGGCTCCCCGAAACAATGGGACAAACTTGGTTTTGTGTTCGCCGTGTTCTTCGCTAGCTACCGTATGCGCGGTACCTGTTGTCTGGTGAATACGATGGAATCCGATCGTACCCACACCCGGAAGCAAACCTACCCAATTTGCAATGAGAATATACAAAAACAGCGATGCAATAATCGGAAAAAATTCCTTAATGTGTTTGCCGGCAATTGACTCAAAAAAATCATACAATCCTCCAACAACGGATTCGGCAATAACCTGGATGGAATTCGGCCGGAGTGCGATATTTCTGGTTACCGCTGCACAAAAGGCGATAAGCAGGCCCATAACAAACCACGTTGTGAGCAACGCATTTGATATGGGGAATATACCTCCCACTTTCCACAAGGTTTCAGCTGCAAGCGATATATGCAACATAATAGTATAACAATGCGTTCATATACCCGTCACGGACAGCGCATTATCTCTTTTTTTGCGCATCTTTTACAATGCGTATCAGTGATGTACAGGAAATAATACATCCTATTCCTAAACTCACGAGCGTAGCTTTCGGATGAGTTCCCAATTTTCCGTCAACAAACTTTCCAAACGCTAACCCTCCGACCATAGGCAGGGCGATATCAAAACCCAATTCTCCTGCCAGTGAAATGAACTGCCACCCCCGGCTTTTTGTCTGTTTAAGGTGTTTTCTGATCCTAGGATGCAACACACCATGCGTGTTGTCCATCACCAAGTCAAACTGCTTTTCCCCTACTTCATCGTTTGGATTTTCTATCCGTTTCATTGTACTGTACGGTCTTATATACCGTCAATTGATCATGTTTATTCAGTATCCAGTATATGCACATCTTCAGCAATAAGAAAAATCCGGTCTTCTTTCTGATCAATTTTTCCGGACACCCTCACGACTGCATCTCTAACCCATATATGTGCTGTTTTTATGAAGGTTTTCGGGAATACTACCACTTCAATGTTTCCTGAAAGATCTTCCAGCCTGATAAAAGCCATTTCGTGGTTATTTGCCCGGGTATAGATTTTCTTTATCTGAGTAACCAAACCAACAATCTGTACGATTCGACCGACGTTGTCAGCTGAAAGGGTTCCAACCGGTATAACAGAGCTGTTTTTTCCAGGATCAGATATGACGGTATCTAAAGGATGGGCAGAAAGGTATAAACCAAGCATTTCTTTTTCATTTGCCAGTTTTTCCTTTATCGGCAGCTCCGGCATATCAGGTAGAGAATTCTCCCTGAAGCGTTCTTTCTTTTGCCCTGTATCGAATAAACCCTTCTGTCCGGATGCTACGGCCTTACGTTCTTTATGAACATGGCGTATCATCATATCCAATACAGAAAGCTGTGCTGCCCGTGTACCAAACGCATCCATTGCTCCGGCTTTTATCAGGCTTTCTACTGTTTTCCTGTTTACCTTAGACACATCAACTCTCTCTAAGAAATCCGATAGACTTGTAAATTGCCCGCCTGCTTTTCTGGCACATAGAATACTGTCTATTGCTGCGCTTCCGACATTTTTTATTGCGGATAATCCGAAAAGGATACGATTATCAATAATCGTAAATTCAATGTCGGAAATATTAATGTCGGGGGCGCGCACTGATATTCCGGTTCTTTTGCACTCAGAAACGATCATTGCTATCTTATCGTTTCTTGTATCTCCGGTATTTGCCCGTGATTCCGCAGTAAATACAGCCGTCATATATTCTATGGGATAATTTGCCTTAAAATATGCAGTTTGGTACGCGATAACTGCATAACAGGCTGCATGCGCCTTATTAAACCCGTATCCTGCGAACGGTTCTATCAGATGGAATATTTCTTCTGCTTTTATTTGCGACAAGCCGTTTTTTACGCATCCCTGGATAAATTTTTCCTGCTGTTTTTTCATAACAGAAGGAATCTTCTTTCCTACGGCCTTACGGAGTTTATCTGCATCACCCCAGGAATACCCGGCAAGTGTTATCGCTGTCAGTAATACATCGTCCTGGTAACAAATAAGCCCGTATGATTGTTTCAGTACGTCCTGTAATCGTGCGTCCGGATATTTAATCAGCTCGGGATTATGTTTACGCGCGATAAACTGCGGTATAACCTGCATCGGCCCGGGCCGGAACAACGCAACCATTGCCATGAGATCATAAATAGCTGTCGGCTTTAGCTCTCTGATATACCTCCGCATCCCGGCAGACTCAAGCTGAAATACTCCCGTTGTTTCTCCCTGGGCAAGCATTTCGTATGTTTTTGCATCATCAAGCGGTATGTCATATATGTCCAGGGGAATTCCTTTCGTCTTTCGGATAAAGGAAAGAGCTTGAGACATAATAGTGAGGTTTCTTAAACCTAAAAAATCCATTTTCAAAAGACCGACACCGTCTTCTCCGACCGTATACATGTCGTACTGTGTCACGATACGATCGCCTTTTGTTTCCCGTTGAAGCGGCGTGTATTCAACTATCGGCTTATCTGCAATGACAACCCCGGCTGCATGAACTGATGCGTGCCGTGCTACACCCTCAAGCTTGCGGGCAACATCCAGCAGCCGTTTTGTCTCCGGTTCTGTCTGGTACGCTTTCGAAAGTTCTGCAGATTGGTCAATTGCCTTATCAATAGTCATGCCGAATCCCTGGTACCCAAGCGGGATCATTTTTGCTATCCTGTCCGGTTTAGCATACGGCATACCGAGTGCACGTCCGGCGTCACGCACTGCGCCCCTTGCCTCCATCGTGCCAAAGGTAATAATCGATGCTACCTTGTCTTTGCCGTACCGCTTTGTGACATACTCAATGACCTCTTCTCTGCGGTCATCGGCAAAATCAAGATCAATATCCGGCGGGCTTGGCCGGTATGGGTTAAGGAACCGCTCAAACGGCAACCGGAAGTAAAACGGATCGATACCGGTAATATTCAATATATATGAAATGACGGATCCTGCCGCTGAACCTCTGCCGGGACCGACGGCAATACCGTGTTGCTTTGCCCAATTGACAAAATCAGACACAATCAAAAAATAGGTTGAATACCCTTTTTTCTTTATAATATCGAGCTCATATCGAATCCGCTCACGTATTTCATCAGTCAGATCCGGATACCGGGCCTTCGCCTTGTCCCAAATAACCTGTTCGAGGTGTTCTTCGGGTAATTCGTTATCCGGAAGCGGAAATTTCGGCAGTATCCATTTCCCTGTTGTAAGCTCAACATTGCACATATCAGCAATACGACGCGTGTTTTCAATCGCCTCCGGGTATTGGTGAAACAATTCGACCATTTCTTCCGGACTGCGCAGGTAAAAATCAGGAGAATTGAGCATGGACATCGGCCGGTTTTTTTCCAGTATTGTCCGCTGCGTTTGAACGCAAAGAAGTATTTCCTGAGCTTCTGCATCATCCGCATTCACATAATGAACGTCATTTGTAGCAACAAGCGGAAGACCGAGCTTTCTAGACAAAGCGACAAGTTTTCCGTTTACGTTGTCAATCTCAGGAATTTTCGGGTGTTTTTGAAGCTCCAAATAATACTGTCCCGGGCCGAAGAGGTCCGCGTACCGTAATGCAATTGATTCTGCTTCCTTGTCGTTGCCCTGCAACAGAAGCTGAGGGACCTGCCCTGCAAGACACGCAGATGTGCAGATAATCCCGTCATGATGCCTCTCTAGTAGTTCCCAATCTATACGGGGTTTATAATAAAACCCTTCAAGGTGCGCGTATGTCACAAGCTTCATGAGGTTTTTATACCCGGTCTCATTTTTGGCAAGCAAAAGCAGATGATACGGATCTTTATCAATACGTCCTTCCTTATCAAATCTGCTTCGGGGAGCTACATATGTCTCAACGCCCAATATCGGCTTAATACCGGCTTCTTTTGCCTTCAGATAGAACTTAAAACTTCCATACATTGCACCATGGTCAGTCAAAGCCAATGTATCCATTCCGAGTTCCTTTGTTTTTTGTATTAGAAGATCCAATTTTCCAAGCCCATCAAGCAAAGAATATTCGCTATGGACATGAAGATGTACAAATTGTGCCATATCTTTATGCCTCTTACTTCGTACCTATAATTGTTTTTTAAGCGCTTCCAAAATAACGGATACCTGAACTTTCGGTAGCGTACGTTTTATCTGGCCAAGAAGAAACATGAGTGATTGTTCTTTCCCTCCTTTGTAGTCAGCAACTGCTTTAGGATTTTTTGAAACAACTTCAGAAACAATGCAATTAAGCTCATCTTCATCAATGGCCACAATCGAATTGTCATCAACTATCTGCTTTACGACTGTATTACTGTCTATACCGGAAGCATTGGGCACTTTATTGATTATCCAGTTAGCAACTTCGACAGCGGAAATCTTATTCTCAGAAACGGAATGGTGAATGACAGCTTCGTCAAAAAGGCGGCATTTTGCCATATCACTAATGAGCACATCTGCTTGTTTCTCTTGTAATTCATATTCCTTCATCATCCGCTCTTTACGTACATTAGGTAGCTCCGGCATGGTCTCTCGAATATTTTCAATATATCTTTTGGAAAAACGCATTGGAGGGATATCCGGCTCAGGAAAATACCGGTAATCTGCAGCCTCTTCTTTGCTCCTTTGAGATACTGTTATTCCCTTTTGCTCGTTCCATCCGCGTGTTTCCTGTACCGGAATTTTTCCTTCATCAAGAATCTTTTTATGTCGTACGATTTCATATTCGATAGCTGCTGCTGCAAAACGGAATGAATTAATATTTTTTACTTCAACCTTGTATGCAGGAAGTTCTTTGCTGCCGATGGGACGCAGCGAAATATTCGGTTCGATCCGCATGCTGCCTTTTTCCATATCAGCATCGGAAATTTCTAAATTCCGTATGATCTGATGCAGTTTCTTCAGAAATTCTTTTGCCTGCTGAGCACTTCGGATGTCCGGTTTTGTTACTATTTCTACTAATGGCACCCCCGATCGGTTAAAATCCACCAACGTTACGTTTCTGCTGTCAAGCGTTGCATGTTGAAGCTTACCGGTGTCCTCTTCAAGATGCACCCGTCGTATATATACATCACCAAACGATGTCGAAACCATCCCGCCGCTACAAAGCGGCTGGTCATATTGGGAAATCTGGTACCCTTTAGGAAGATCAGGATAAAAATAATGCTTACGGTCAAATTTTGAAATATCCGCAATCGTGCTTCCAAGCGCCAGCCCAAGCATTATTGTCCAGTCAATGGCCTGGATATTTGCAACAGGAAGAGCTCCCGGCAATCCGAGGCATACAGGACATGTCTGCGTATTGGGCGGTGTACCAAAATGGTCGGCAGGGCAACCACAGAACATTTTGCTCTTTGTTTTGAGCTCTGCGTGTATTTCCAACCCGATAACCGGTTCAAAGGTGCTCATATGTTTGGCATTTTCGTATGCCAATCTGTAGCTTCCTGATAGGCATAACCCAAAGAAAACAATGTACTCTCTGAAAACATGGGGCCGATTAACTGCATGCCAATCGGCAATCCGTTTGACCCAAAACCGCATGGAAGCGCTAACGATGGAAGACCGACGATATTCACAATTACTGTGTACAAATCAGCCATCATATTTTTTATTGGGTCCTGTAGCAATTCACCAAACCTCGGCGGCATAATCGGTGTAACCGGTGTTAGTATGGCATCATACTGCGAAAGCAATTCCTGATACTCTTTAATAAATAACGAACGGACTTTTTGAGCTTTCTTGTAATATGCATCGTAATACCCGCTTGATAAAGCATACGTCCCTGTCATAATACGGCGCATCGTTTCTTTGGTAAAAAACTCTCTCCCGCTGCCAAACCGCACGCCATCATATCTTCCTAAATTCGAACTTGTCTCGCTGGGCGCTAAAATGTAATACATCGGAACCCCATATTCCAAAAGCGGCAGTGAAACGTCTTTAACAATCGCTCCTTGAGCGACAAATACATCACGCGCTTGAATAATTGTGTCGCGGATCTGGTGATCAAGCGCTTTGCCATAAAATTCTGTTGGAAAAGCAATCTTCCTTCCTTTGATACTCTGCCCAATCTCCCGACTGTATGAAGGGACTAATTTACGTGAACTCGTTGCATCATATGGGTCATACCCTGCAATAGTCTCTAATACAAACGCACAGTCCTCTATCGTCTTTGCCGTTGGTCCGACTGTATCAAGAGATGACGCGTACGCTATCGCTCCGTAACGGGATACCCTGCCATAGGTTACCTTCATTGCCGAAACATTATTCCATGCTGCAGGATTTCGTATTGATCCTCCTGTATCTTCACCGATTGCAAACGCACAATAGCGGCATGCCAGGGCCGCTGCTGGCCCTCCTCCTGATCCTCCGGCGCTTCTTTGCATATCCCAAGGATTTTTTGTTACCCCGAAATCGGTATTTTCCGTACTGGCTCCGTGTCCCCACGCATCCATATTTGCCTTGCCTATAAGAATTGCACCTGCATCCTCTAGCCGCTTATATACAGTAGCGCTATATGCAGGTATATAGCCGGCAAGCACGTTTGATGCGGCTGTCGTCTGTACGCCTCGTGTACAATATGCATCCTTCATAACAAACGGTATGCCGTACAGCGGTGATGCAGCCGTCGTTAAAGCCTGTTGCAATTTCTTTGCGCGTGTGAGCGCAGCTTCTTTGTCAATGACGGTAATGAGCGCATTCACCCGGTGTTCACACTGTTCCACTGCCTTAAACGATTCCAAAACAAGATCCAAAATCGAAATATCTTTTTTTCGGATTCCCTCTGCTAAAGCTGAAATCGATAAATTGAAAAGCATACGGTTATTTCTCACGATCAAACACGGCATCAACTACAAAAAAGCCCTTATACTGCTTTTTGCCTGACAAGGCGTCTTTTTGGGAAAGCAGCCGTTCAGAATCAATCTCATCCTTACGGTATACGTTTTCCGTGTTCGTTACCTGGGACGTCTCGGGTATGTTTTCCGTAGAAATTTTTTGCAAAGCGGAGACATATGTCACAGTTTCCTCAAGTTGCGTAACTAATTCCTCCGACTGCCTATCAGTAATCGAAAGGTTTGCAAGTCCTGCAATATGATCTATATCCTTCTTTGTAAGCGCTGCAGCATTTGTCATATACCGCTATTATACCTATTTTTTCAGTATTGTCAGATCCAAAATCATTCCATATGCTATAGATATGAGCAAATATAAACAGGCGGTAACGGAAATGCTGGAAGAAAACAAGGAACTTTTTGATGAATTCCGCGCAATTCACGACGCATATGTCATTAATCCGCAGGTAAACCAGGCTAAACTCAATGCCGCAGGCGCACCGGTAATGGATGTAATCAGGGAGCATGAACGCAGGCTGGTGTCAAAAGTAGGAGCCGGACAGTATAGCAAATTCTCTTCCAATCTATCTGAAAAATTTATGGATGAAATCAGGAAAGAATTCCCCAAAATAAACTTCGTCGGGATACAATAGCCTACAAGGACTCTCCTTGAAATAATTTTTCGTGTTTCTCTACTGATGTTTTTTCGGGTTTTTTCATAAACTTCTTGCTGCCTCATTTGCCTGACGCTCAATCGTGTCATCAAGCGGTTGAAGAACATCGCCCAAAGCCATTTCCAGCAACCAATCTGCTACCGCTGGGTTTTTTGGCAATAACGGCCCGTGGAAATAACTTCCGATAGCATTTTTATAGACTACACCCTCATATCCATCCTCACCATTGTTTCCATAGCCCTTTAATACTTTTGCTAGCGCCTTCATTGTTGGCCCCAAGTATGTCCTTCCCCCATGGTTTTCAAAACCCACAATTACCTGGCCGGAGAGCTTTGCGGGATGTATCACTTCCGCTACTGTATTTCCAATAAACCGCTTTGCCTGGTCTCCGGGATGTTCGGTAACCAGATCAAATATGCCCGCCCCGGGAATTTTTTCTCCCTGATATGGTTTGTAGTACAGCCCGGCAAACTGGTACGCCGCACATACGAAAAGCGCCGGCACCCCACGTTCAACCATTTTTTTCACCACCGGACTTTTACGCTTCAAAAAATCCTCTCCCACAATCTTCTGTTGCCTGTCTTGTGCCCCACCCATAAAGATTACATTACAGTCTGAAAGTCGAAAGTCGAAAGTCTCTAAAGTAATAGGAACAATTTCGACGGATATCCCACGCCACTCACACCTCTTTTGGAGCACGAGGACATTGCCCCGATCCCCGTAGGTGCTCATAAGATCTGGATATAACCAAGCGATTCGAACAAGAGAGTTCATAAAGTTACAAGTTAATAAAGTTTATAAAGTAATGATAAGACCGGAAAGTAATCGCGAGATTTCTTCAGTTAAAGAAAATGCTTTTGTAAATTCAGTTTTCGTAATATATCCTAATTCTGATGTAAGATATAGCATCGACCGCACTTCTCCTGAAGACCCCTTCGCCATGAAAAGAAAATTTTTGAATTCCTTATTTCCCTTTCGCTCAAAACCCTCTGCAATGTTATTCATGATTGATACACAAGCACGTTGAATTTGGTCTCGAAAACTGAAATCGCGATTTATTTTGAATAATCGATAAATAAAAACAGTTAATTCCCTTGATCTTTGCCAGGAAATAATATCCTCAAATCTCATTATTTTCATTTTTTCTCCTTTCGTCTTTATAAACTTTACAAACTTTCGAACTTTCTACTCTTACTGTATTTTCTTACCGGTCAATATTTTCCTTACCTCAAGCATCGCCGAATACGTTGCTAATATATAAAGTATTTGATTGGACTTATGATATTTAAGAGCACCGTCAATAGCTTTATGTAAATCTGGTTCTATGCTTATCTCCTGTCCTTCTTCTTTATAAACTTTATGAACTTTCAACTTTATAAACTTGCCCAATCCCGCATATTTCATCCGAAGCGCCATATCATAAACCCTATCACCGCTCACAGTTATACGAACGTCTTTCGGGATCATTTCAAAATCCACATCCCAAATCCAAGACACATCGCGCCCATCCGGAATACGGTCATTTAATACCAATAAGATATTCTTTGCTCCCATCTCAAGAGCAGCACGGAGTGACGCGTTAAACCCTGCAGGATTTTTAGAAAGAAAAAGTTTAATTATTTTTCCGTTAACCACGACCTCCTCCTGCCTGCCAAACGCAGGAGAGAAATCTTTCAATGCGACTTTTATATCTTTATCAGGAATATCCAAAGACTTAGCGAGAGCAACAGCGGCAAGCGTATTGTACTGATTATAGAGTCCCGGAAGAATTTGAGGCCAATCAAAAACCATTGGTTTTGGTCTTGTATTTCCGCAGTGTTCACAGCGCCAAATACCAACATGCGAATAATACACGCCATCATACATTAATCTACTTCTACATTTCGGGCAAAACGTCGAATCTGTCGCGTGTTCTTTTGTTTTCAAAAATTTCTTCGGATCGTTGAGTCCAAAATATAGCGAGTGCTTATCCCCCAGACTCGCAATCGCTGGATCATCCGCATTCAGTATTAATCTAATATCCTTCGTCTTTATTAACTTTATAAACTTATCACTTTCAACTCCGAATGCTTTTTTCCATTTCTCAATAATGACATCCACTTCCCCGTACCGGTCCAGCTGATCTCGGAATAGATTGAGAAGGACAACCGTAACTTTCGACTTTACAGATTTAATAGATTTAAAGACTATCGGCAGAGAATTCTCATCTACTTCAAACACCCCAAAATCCGCCTCAATCTTTCCTCTCCAATCAGCCATACTAATGCAGGCAGAAACAATCCCGTTCACCAGGTTTGCTCCGGTGGCGTTATGCACCACAACGGCACCGGTTGATTCAAGAATTTTATGAATCATCAGGGTTGTTGTCGTTTTCCCGTTGGTTCCGGCAACCAGAATGATTCCCTTATTGAATCTTTTCGAAAGTATACGAAGGATGTTTGGCCGGATCATCAGGGCAATTTCCCCCGGCCAGGTAGCTCCGGCACCAAATCCGAGCGTCTTGCTGATTACAGAAATACACTTTGTACATACCACGACAATACGGTCCAAGAAATCCATATTCCGTATTATCTCGCAATTTCTGAAGATCTGCCATGCCGAAGCTGTGCAGGACTATGAAGCCCGCCGTGCGGAAAATCATATTCGAAAATTGTTTCTTCTCCTACCATAGGGATCCCGACTCTATTAGCTGCCACAATGACTGCATCAAAAACAGGTTGTGGAAATTTATTCTTTTTAGTTTGTTCTCTCAACCAAGATAATTCCTCAAATCGCCAGTAATCTAACTTATTTTGCTCATCACCTGAAACTCTATAAAAATCAAGCATATCACTGTCCCACATATAAAACAGGCTCAATCGTAATGATTTACCCTTCCATTCGAATTCTATGGGTTTTCGGACTCGGCGCAAACGGATGCTTGGCCGAGTTCCGGTTTCCTCCCATAATTCGCGAATAGCGGCATGAATACACGACTCCCGTGGTTTCTGTTTTCCTCCCGGCAATGAATATTCATTCATGCGGATTATCCAGCCGTCCTGCAACTAATATGTACGGTCTACAAATATTACCAGAAAAAATTGCAGTCGCAGATACATTTTCCCGCGTCATATCTTTTACATCGTCCGAAGGCGTTTAATGCGTTCTTCTATGGGCGGATGCGTGTTGAACAGGTTTGCAAACAATGCACCAAAATTCTTTTCTTTAAATGGATTGGTAATATACAAGTGCGCCGTCGCGTTTGTGGCTGATTCAAGGACATCATGATCCTTGTGTAATTTTTCGAGCGCTCTTGCGAGTCCTTCAGGGTATCTCGTAAGATTCGCTGCCGATGCATCCGCTAAATATTCACGGTTGCGGGATATGGCTAACTGGATAAGAGTTGCGATAATCGGTGATAGGACGGCAAGCACGATACCTACGACCATAAGGACTGAGCCAAGCTGGCCTTCATCATCCCTCCGTCTTCTACCCCCGCCCCACCAAAGAGTACGCATGAATATATCTGCAAGATACACAACAGAGCCCACTAATACAGCGACAACAGCCATAAGCCGGATATCGTAATTCTTAACGTGCGAAAGCTCGTGGGCGATGACCCCTTCGAGTTCGCGCCGATCAAGCCGGCTTATAAGCCCGGTTGTTGCACAGACCACGGCATGGTGAGGATCCCTTCCTGTTGCAAAAGCATTCATGGCCGAATCTTCAATGACATAAAGTTTCGGTTTGGGAAGCCCTGCAGCGATTGCAAGATTTTCCGTGACGGTGAACAAGTCAAAATCCCGTTTACGGTCTGCCGGCCGAGCACCGGACATAGCAAGTACCAGCTTATCTCCCCAATAATAGCTCACAAAACTGGAAATGGAGGCAAACAGCACTGCCATCCACATGATATCGTTGCCATACCCCAATGCATTGCCAAATACATACCCTGCAGCAACCACAAACGCTACAAACAGCGACATGATAAGGTATGTTTTGGTAATATTTGACTGGATTGATGACCGTATGGTCATAGTGCCGATTACTCGAAGTCAACCTTCACGTTTTTGCGTTCTGCTTCTGTTGTTTCAAAGAATTTCTTCTCGTGGAAGCCGAGCGTTTCGTTAAACAATGTGTTCGGAAAAGTCCGGATCTTGATGTTGTAATCGTTTACGACTGAATTATAATACTGCCTGCTGTAGGCAATTTTGTCTTCTGTGTCCGACAATTCTTTCTGCAGCTGAACGAAATTTTCATTTGCCTTAAGCTGAGGGTACGCTTCTGCCACGGCAAACAGATGCCCGAGAGCTGCCGTCATCATGTCGTTTGCCTGGGCTTTTTTATCAAGGCTTTTTGCTCCCATAAGAGCGCTTCTCGCTTTGGTAACTTCGGAAAAAACACTTTTTTCATGTTTTGCATACCCCTTAACCGTACTGACAAGGTTGGGAATAAGGTCTGTCCGCCGTTTCAGCTGGATATCTATTTGGCTCCATGCCTCTTCAATCTGCGTCTTTAATGATACAAGGCTGTTGTACAGCGACCAGAAGTACACAATGCCAAATGCGGCAACACCGCCAATAATCCAAAGTGCATTCATATTACACTCCTTTCATCAACCATTTTCTAAACTGAGTATACCCTAATGTATTTACAATGTCACGCTTCTGCGCCCATCCGCGGCGGGCGGCTGATACGCCGTATGGCATAAGCTCCATATGTGAAATTTCATGTGCGTCTGAATTTATGCAAAATCGCACCCCTTGCTTTCTTAGGTCATATACTAATACATCAGGCAAATCAAGCCGCTGCGGGTTGGCATTAATCTCAAAGGCGATATCATGCTGTTTTGCAGTGTTTGCAATCTCCTGCCAATCAGCATCAATACCTTCCCGTTTTCCTAAAAGTCTACCCGTCGGATGCCCAAGTATGCGTACTTTCGGATGTGCAGTTAGCGCACGAACCAAACGCTTCGTCACAGTCTTTCTGTCCTGAGTAAAAACAGAATGTATCGATATGACCGCCGCATCAATATATTCGAACGCTTCGTGCGGAAGGGCTAGAGAACCGTCCGGCTGAATATCAACCTCACACATGAGAAAATAATGTATGCGACTTTTCACATCATCATTACACGAACAATAAGCGTGTTCATATACTTCTTTTCGTCTTTCCATTATTTGCACAATTTGTTTTGTTGTGTGTGTTGCGACACTCGGATTATGGTCAGAAAACCCGACATACGCGTATCCGAGTTCGATGGCCTTGATAAGCATATCTTCTATAGAGCTTCTGCCTATGTCGTGTGATGAATCCAAATCATAATCTGAATGAATATGTACATCCCCCCGGATATCATGTATCTGAACCAATTCCGGCAGGCTGCCGCCCTGCTTGGCGGCTGTTATTTCTCCCCGGTCTTCTCGAAGCTCCGGCGGGATATATTGCAGGCCAAGCGCTTTGTAAAAGGCTTCCTCTGTTGCGTATTTCCGTACGATTCCGTTTTTAATAGATTTTATTCCGTGTTCCGACAATGATTTGCCCTTTGTACGCGCGTATTCGCGAAGTGCAATATTATGACTCTTTGATCCTGTGAAATACTGAAGCATAGCACCGTACGTATCTGGCTTTTGTACGCGCAAATCTACCTGTGTGCCGTTTGCAAGTAAAAGTGTAGCTCCTTCTGTACCATGGTCTACGACCTTTTGGTGAGGATACGAAAGAAACCTGTCAATTACACGTTTTGGGTATTTTGTTGCTGCTGCAATATCCACATCTCCAATAGTAGCGGCCTTACGCCGCAGGCTGCCCAGTGCATCAATTCGTTCTACAGGACTTCCGTCTGAAATATATGCCATAATATACCCGGCAATCTCATAAGCGGCAGAAAGTGTCATTCTGTTTTCTTTGATTGCACCCCGTTTATAGGAAGCTATTGCCGATAGAATCACATCCTGCGACTTTTCTTTAAACCCCTCAATATCTGCTATTACTCCTTCCTTTGCAGCTTGTTCCAAATCCCGTACCGCTGTCTTTGCATGTTTCAGTGAAAGTTCTGTAACCAGCGTATACGCTTTTTTCGGCCCGATACCCGGTACCGACAGAAGCGGGAATACAGCCTCCGGTACTTGTGCCAGTACGGATTCCCAATGTTTTACACGGCCGGTGCTTAATAATTCAGCAATATGCCCGGCAATCGTCGTTCCGATTCCGGGAATGGCGTTCAGCGAACCGTCTTTCCAGTAATCCTGTATGTTCTTTGCAAGATGTTCAACGCTATCTGCTGCCTTGTCATATGCTGCAATACGAAACCGATTTTCCCCTAGAATACTATATGCAGCCGATATTTTCCTAAGAAGGGATACGATATCATTATTGTCCATACAGCCAATGGCATGATTGTATCATTGATCCGTATTGATTATAATGCAACAAATACGGTCGCGTGGTGTAGCCTGGCCTAACACGTGTCCCTGTCAAGGACAAGACCGCCGGTTCGAATCCGGTCGCGACCGCCCACTGCCCCATCACTGTCCAGAACGGAGGAACATTGCCAAAATGGAACACATAAAAAAATATCTTTCGAATCCCGATTCACTCGTTTCTTTGTTTCTGGGTATTGCCGTTGTGGTAGTCATCGGTATTCTTGTAGCTAATTATGTGAGAACGAAATCACCCGCAGTAATCACACATGAGGCAGCAAAAAATGAAGCCTCCGTATCCGGTATGCTTCCGGCAACACATATCGTGACAGCAGGCGAATCTCTCTGGGATATTGCAGAAAACACTATCGGAAGCGGATATAATTGGGTCGATATTGCACGAGAAAATAATCTTACTGATCCTAATATCCTTCCGGAAGGGACAAAACTGACGATTCCAGCAGTAGAAAAAAAGGAAATCTCGAAGCAGATATCGTCGGATTCCGTAGAAGTCATCAAGCCGGTAAACGGAACATATACTGTACAGAAGGGCGATTCACTATGGAATATTTCCGTGAAAACATACGGCACGGGTTATCGGTGGGGTGATATTGCAAAATTAAACAGCCTGAACAATCCGGATCTTATTCATCCCGGAAACGTTTTACGGCTGCCATAACAGATACTTGAATTACCGTCATGCTCACCTGGTATAATCAGGGGGTTTATTGTGTATGCGGGTGTGGTTCAATGGTAGAATGCGACCTTCCCAAGGTTGAGACGAGGGTTCGATTCCCTTCATCCGCTCCATTTTCCGACTTGTCGGGGCGGCGCGCAGCGCCGCCCATGGTTTTCGCGCGCTCCCGCGCGCCAGCCGGTTTTCTAGCGTTAAGTCCGAGCCGAAGATGTTTTGTGCCGCCACTTTTTTTGCGTTCTTGTCCCCACCCCGTGCGATTTCTGCTATTCCTGCCGCTTCTTTTACCCATTGCTCCATAGGTCCGAGCCATGACTGGTGCGTGGTTTGAAAACGGGAAATCTGTTCTTCCAGCGTCTTCTTCTCTGACAGTAGTTTTGCTTTACGATCACGGTAGTCGTCGCGGTCAATATCTTCTTCAAGATACGAATCCAGTAGACGCTGGAGTTTGATAGTGATAAATTTGATTGCTTCCCGTTTCGTAACAAGATACGCACCAGTGGACTGGGCAATATCCTGTTTCTCTAATTCCAATTTCTTCAACATTGCTGTTGCCCAGTCCTGTCGCAAAGCATACTTCTGCAGAAGGTTTGTCAGTTGCCGGTCAAGTTCTTCTTCCCGAATGAACGACTCGCGGCATGATATTTCTTTTGATTTTCGGGTACACCGGTAGTAAGTATAGGTAACGGTGCGGTTGGTTCCCTTGTAAAACTTCGTTTTCTGTTCGGCGGTGATCATCATGCCGCAGGCGCCACAGTGAAATAATCCTGTATAAATCTTGACCGGCAATTCCTCATGCCAGGCGTGGCTCCTCTTCTTCCACTGCTCCTGCACTTGATCAAATAATTGCTTTGCGACGAGTGGCTCGTGTTTCCCTTCGTGGATCTCGCCCGCGTAGCGGAAGTGGCCGTAATAGAATGGGTTGGTAAGAATGAGATACGATATGCGATGTTGCTTCCACACCTTACCATTCCGACTGATCACACCGTGCTTGGCCAAAAAATCCGCGATGTCCATGATCCGGTGGGTGCCCGTGGCGAATAGCTCAAATGCCTGTTTGATAAAGGGAGCCTTCAATTTGTCGATAACGATAGTTTTGGAACGGGGATCATTTATGTACCCAGGCGGGGCGACACCGGGCATAATGCCTAACCGGACTTTTTGGCGGAGGCCACGTTTCGTATTTTCAGACAGCGAGTCCACGAAATATTTGCTTTGCCCAAAGGACATTGCGAGCATGAACTTACCCTGTGGGGTTGGTTCAAACCAGAACTGGGGAAACTTAAGAGACCCTATTTTCCCCGTGTCGACGAGATAGATGATTTTCCCGCCGTCGACACTGTTGCGTGCAAGTCTGTCCGGGTGCCAGGACACAATGCCGCTCGCTTCTCCGCTTTCAATACGATCCATCATGTCATTGAATATGGGACGGCCCGGAATCTTGGCTGATTGCTTCTCTACCAATTCCTCAACTATCGATATGTTTTCGCGAGCGGCGTACTCACGGAGTTCTGCCAGTTGGGATTCAATAGAGAGAACTTGCATATCCTCCACATCCGTGGACTTGCGCGCATATAGAAAGCATGGGTGCGACGGTACAGTATTCATACACCCTCCTCTCATCAATGATGGCCACCCCGATTGCACACAAACCCGTAAGGATCTGTATCGAGATGGCCATCAAAAAACCTTACGGGACCGTTTGTGTGCATATTCACTATACGACAGTGGAAAACGAATACAAGAGCTCAAACAATATCACCGTCGCACCCTATTTTTTGTATTTTTGGGCAAAGCAAACCGCGAAGCGGAATGTGTTGTTTTGTTCGTACGGGGTGGTTTTTGTGTTCAAAAAAGTGGCAGCGTTATCTTTGTTCTTCGGCTCGTGTTCCCGTGTTCAAAACCGGCTGGCGCGCGGGAGCGCGCGAAAACCATGGGCGGCGCTGCGCGCCGCCCCGACAAGTCGGAAAATGGAGTGTGTCTATAACACTGCTCGGACTTATTTTATCAAAAACTCCTGAGTTTTGCTGTGGCAAGAAAAAAGGGGTAAAGGGGAAAAATGAATTGCCACAGCTTTCCTTGCGCTCACCCCGCC
>Ga0172371_10002987_pt1 | contig 26475 bp, 28 predicted proteins | sample Lak12m_FD_114543 | JGI IMG/M metagenome (GOLD analysis project Ga0172371, IMG submission 114543) | Freshwater microbial communities from Kabuno Bay, South-Kivu, Congo - kab_022012_12m | ecosystem: Environmental > Aquatic > Freshwater > Lake | place: Democratic Republic of the Congo: South-Kivu... | reverse complement strand
GTTTGGTTAAACCCTTGGTTTCAAATGCAAAATCAGCACTCATGTACTTAATATTATTGCATAAAGCTTAACATGTAAAGTATTTTACTATGGGGCTAGGCGGTTTATGTCGCGCGGGAATAGGATGGCTTCTTTGATGTTAGCAAGGCCGATAATTTTCTCCGTGAATCTGTCTATACCAAAGCCGCAACCGCCGTGAGCTGGCAAGCCAAATTTAAAAGCCGAAACATAGGCCGCAAAACCTTGGCTGTCTGGATCCACACCGGCCGCTTTCATCTGAGCCAGAAGTTTTTCATAACGATGTTCGCGTTGTGGCACAGTCGAAATCTCTACCCCGCGGAACAATAAATCTGCAGAACGGGCCGTTCCGTCCTCGTTATCCATATGGTAAAACTTCATCTTTTCTTTTGGTAAGCCAATTGCAAAAACCGCCTCGCAACCATCGTGGTCCTTCGCATATTCGCAAATCCATTTTTCTTCGTCTGGGATAAGATCTAATTCTTTGGTGGTATCGTTGCCGGTTTCTTTACTATAAAGTTCGTGAATTTGGTGCATAGAATAGCGTGGAAACTTCGGCTTTAGCTTTAGCTGGGGCGCATTAAGGCTTTTTAGCTCGTCAGAAAGTTCGTCATAAGCCCGCTTAGTGGCATCAAACACCATATCTTGTACCATATCCAGTACATCTTCGTGTCCGTCAATGAAGCCCATTTCTAGGTCAAGCATGGTAACTTCTGATACGTGGCGAGTGGTGGCTGATAACTCGGCCCTAAAAGCCGGCGCAATTTCAAATACCCGTTCAAATACTCCGACCATCATTTGCTTGTACAGCTGCGGACTTTGAGCTAGTGTTGCCTCTTGACCAAAATAATCCAGCTTAAAAACTTCTGCCCCGCCCTCGGCCGCGCCGCTGCATAGTTTGGGTGTGTTGATTTCTACAAACTCGTTCTTTTGCAAAAATTCCCTTAAGTATCGCGCCAGTTCGCTGCGAATTTTGAAGATTTTGGCTTCTTGTAAATTGCGTAGGCCAATTGCGCGGTAATCAAACAGGGTGTCTAGATTGTCGGATTTGTGGCTGAGCGGTTTGTCAATTTCTATCGGCGGCTCGTCGGTTACCGGTACATCAACAGTTAGCTTTGGATCGTGCAATTCCACCCCGCCCGAGGCTCGCTTCTCTTCTTTGACTCTACCGGTTATGGTAAGCACCGTGCCGATTTGCAGACCGCGCAGTTTCTCAACTTCGGTTTTATCTTTCACCACCACTTGCACCAAACCGGCGCGGTCGCGGACATTTATAAACGTTAGCCCGCCCAACAAACGTTTTTTGTGAAGCCAGCCCTGCACGGTCACGGTCTTGCCAATGTGTTTTTTTAAATCGCCAGTTAAAATTCTTTGCATTGCCCTAAAAACGTCCTCTTATAAAACTCATCTTATTAATAAATATACTGATTCTGACAATAAATTAATCATAACAGATTGAGCTATCCCCGCCAAAAAAACAAACCCTTAAACCATACTCACTTTTGAAGCGATCGCATCTAATGTGAGTATGTACTTAAGGGCTGTGGGTGCTATGAAAACTGCTTTTAGTTAGGTTATTTGGTGGTAGTCAATTTATCGGAAACATCAAGGTTCTTTTTGCGATCGGCTTTTGCCTGCAAGGACGCCACGGCCCTTAAATCATCATATTTATCAAACTCGTCAATTATCGGTTTGCCCAAAATTTGCTCTAAAATATCCTCGATAGTTATAACGCCAACCATTTCTTCAAAACTATTAACCACTATAAAAAGATGCTGTTTGGTCTTAAGAAAGGCCTGCAGGGCATGGTCAAGCGGTTGCTCTTCTTGAACGTAGTGAACGCTTTTTTGCATTAGGTCGCAGACCCGCCCACCGTTTTTGGCAGTAACTAGATCCCGTGCATAAAGCATACCAACAATATTATCCGGTTTACCTTGATAGACTGGAAAACGCGAATGCCCACTGTCGTGTAATTCGTTCATCAAGACCGGGCCGACGTTGTCAACCATAGAGACAGTTTTGACCATTCGCCGAGGCGTCAATACATCCCTGATTATTTTGTCGCCAAACGTCAGGGCATTAGAAGCGATTGCTAGCTCTTCCTCGCTAATGTGGCTGTCGGTGAGAGTTTTTTGGCGATTTAGCAAGTTGAGCAAATCCTCTTTGTAATATAAACCAGTGTGCACCGTAATATGACTATGCCTATGAATCCACTCCGAAAGATGACCCAACAACGGAAATAATTGCCTGAGTAGCCAGGTTAGTGGTGGCGTGAAGAACCGTACCAGCGCCCGGCTAAATATGGTAATCCTGGTATTTGGTAGCCAGGCAAAGCTAAACCACAGTAGAAAAATAGAAGCCAGCATTGCTAGCCATCCTGGAACGGTTCGGGTCAAAATAACAAAAAAGCCGGCAGACGAGAAGCCAATGATAGCCCACAACAGTAATCGCAGGCTCATTCCATAGGCCGCCGCTCGGTATAAAATATCAGCGAAACCGTCGCCACTCCTCGCTCGGCGTTTTAATTCGATCATTGGAATATTCGTATAAGATTTTTCTAATGAGATAGCCACAATTGTCATCATTGCCAGAAACATAATTAACGCAAAAGTTAGCATATATATATCTTACTACATTCTTCGTCCCACACCTTCCGCACCGATTGGACTTTATTATATAATTATTGTTTACTTGCTATTAACAAAATGGTACAATTGCCTGCGTTAGGAGAAGATATATTATGAGTAATCGATTTATGATGGTTTTAGTAGCTTTAATCGTTGGGCTTGGTTTGGTCTTTGTATTTACCAAACAAAAAGCCAATGCGCCAAATAATTCCAGTTCACCAGTGGCTAGTAGCGCCCAGCTAAGCAACCACGTTATGGGTGCTAATAAAAAGAAAGTTACTCTTCTGGAATACGGCGACTTTCAGTGCTCGGCCTGTGGTGCTTTTTATCCTATTGTTAAATCGGTTGTTACAAAACATAAAGACGAGATAGCTTTTCAGTTCCGTAATTATCCGATAGTACAAATCCATAAAAACGGGTTTGCCGCCTCTCGCGCCGCCGAGGCCGCCTCGATACAAAACAAATTTTGGGAAATGTATGATCTGTTGTACGAGCAACAAACCACTTGGTCGGACAGCAGTAATGCGATGACTTATTTTGAAAGTTATGCCCAGCAACTAAATCTGGATATGGCAAAGTTCAAGAGTGATTACGCTAGCTCAGCGGTCAACGACGTCATCAATGCCGATAAAGCCGCCGGCGATAAGGCCGGAGTTAATAGCACACCAACCTTCTTATTGAATGACAAAAAAGTAGATAAAAACCCAACTTCCGAAGCGGATTTTGACAAACTCATCACCGACGCTATCGCAAACAGCAAATAGTAATTCGCTTCCAGCGAATAGTCGTCTGTCATCTGTCACCAGTTATCTGTCATTAATAAATTGGTCATTGACATTTGATCATTTGGTTTACTTCGCCCTCTGCTCTTAGCCCTCTACCCTTTTCAATAGTTGATAAATTGTGCCCAGCTAGGCCGGCGTTTTTTAACTTCCACTTTATAACCTCTTGATATTATTTTTATTTTTATAGGCATCTGCCCGTTTCCTCCCCACTACTCACCTTATAGCACCGCAAACTCTCTATTTATCGGTGCCACTCGCTTTTTATATTTTTGTTTTCCTGCGGTAATATTTAGTCTACCGCTAAGAATACGGGCATTTTGGCATAAGCATTGTGGACTTGTCAACCCCTTATTGAGCTTTTCATAGTTCGCCCCTGAGGCGAGCAAGTATTTTGTGGTGTACAAAATACGTGGCGAAAACGCTTATCCTGTTATAAAATGAACCTAAATGCATGGTAGTATTTTTGCCGAGTTATCCCTTATTATCGCCGTTGGCGCTGGCATTGCTTTGGTTATGCGACTGGTACGGCAGCCACTTATCATCGGCCATATCATTACCGGTATTATAGTCGGGCCGTCTGTCTTTCACTTGGTTAAATCGGCTGACACAATTGATGTATTTTCCAGTATTGGGATTGCGCTATTGCTATTTATTATTGGGTTAGGCCTTAACCCAAAGGTCGTCAAAGAGGTTGGCAAAGTCGCCGGCATCACCGGTGCAATGCAAGTCGCTCTATCAACCTTGATTGGTTATGGTAGTGGCTTGGTTCTTGGCTTGACCAAGCTTGAAGCGTTATTTTTTGGCATGGCGCTGGCGTTTAGTAGTACCATTATTATCTTAAAATTATTAAGTGATAAGAAAGAACAAACTCGGCTGTATGGCAAAGTAGTAACCGGTATTTTGCTGGTTCAAGACATAGTCGCCGCCACAGCCCTGCTGTTCGTTACAGCTAATGGCACCGGCTATTTTACGCTGGGTCGGCTTATTTGGCTGGCTACTAAGGGCGCCGTAATTGGAGCGCCCTTGCTAGTTATCGGCAACGTTGTCTTGCCCAGAGTTCACAAATTTATTGCCGGTAGCCAGGAATTTTTATTTTTGTTTGCAATTGGCTGGGGGTTCGGGGCGGCGGCTTTGTTTGAACAGGCCGGCTTTTCATTAGAAATTGGCGCTCTGCTGGCTGGCGTTGCCTTAGCATCCCTGCCCTACGCCCAAGAAATTAGCGCCCGTCTGCGCCCCTTAAGAGATTTTTTTATTATCGTTTTTTTCATTACACTTGGCACCCGCCTATGCTTTGGGCACATTGGTCTATTGTTGCCGGTTATCATTTTCGGCAGTTTTATAGTTATTGTCATAAAACCGTTAATTGTGATGACGATAATGGGTCTCCTGGGATATACCAAGCGGACTAGTTTTAAGACCGCAGTTGCTACGGCTCAGATCAGCGAATTCTCACTAGTATTTATTATTTTAGGAAATAAACAAAATATGATAGGTGATGATCTGGTAGCTATTATTACCATTATCGCGCTGATCTCTATTGCCTGTTCGGCCTATATGATAATTTATGCCGATAAATTGTACGCCGTTTTTGAACAGCATTTGAGTATGTTTGAAAAGCACAAAAAGCCCCAAACGCGTGAATATGAACGGCGCCGTGGTTACGATATGGTGTTATTTGGCTATCACAAAGGCGGGCAGGAGTTCCTAAAACTGTTTGCAGGTATGAAACAAAGTTATCTGATTGTTGATTACGATCCAGAGGTGATTGACATCTTAGAAAGACAAAAAGCAGATTATGTTTATGGCGACGCCACCGATATTGAATTACTGGAAGAAATTAGTTTGGACAAAGCCAAATTGATTGTCTCTACCATAACGGATTTTGACACAACAGTCTTTCTGGCAAAATTACTTAATGATAAACAGTCCAGCGCGGTCTTTATCTGCCACGCCGACATGGTAGCCGAAGCCGACGAGCTATACGAACTTGGCGTTAGCTATGTGATGATGCCCCACTACATCGGTAGCGAGAAAATCAGTGCTTTCATTAAACGTAGCGGTCTCAACAAAAACGAGTTCCGGCGCTTCCGCAAAAAACATATGGAATATTTACACAGCCACTATGACCTTGAGCCAAATAGTAACGACGTTGAAGAATAAAGTTGATTATCGGCAATGTAATCTTGGGTGTTAGTTAACAATCCTACCGGTGTTTGCCCACCGTAAACTGCTTCACGAATTTTCCGCGAGGCAATTAAAGGCCCTGGACTTTTAATAGAGTGTGACTCTTTTGGCTTGATGGGTAGCTTGTTAACCGCCGAGTTAACCTTTTTTACAGTTGTATCGCCCCGAACGGCAATTATTAGCCCGGAAGCATAAAGTAGTTGTTCAACGAGTGGCCACTTTGGCATATGTTCAAGTACGTCAGAACCAACTATCAACAATAGCTCATCGCCAGGAAAAAGTCGTTTTAGCTTAGGAAGAGACTGTTCAACGGAAAACTGTTGGTCGGATAATTCTAGATAATCCAGACCCAGATACTCGTCACAAGCCAGTTTAATCATAGCCAAACGATGAGTAATATTTGTAACCTCGTCTTTTCTACGCGGATTTGTCTCTGGTAAAAAGTAAACTTCGTCAAGTTTGGCAACTTTTAGGGCCAGCAAAGCAAACCGCAAATGCCCCTCATGTATTGGGTCAAAACTACCACTAAAAATTCCAATCCGTTTCATAGTGTTTAATTTTAGATTAATTTTTTGACGGACTGTAAGAATTAATGGCTCTTTGGCCTGCGTAGTTGGCAACCCAATATAGCCAAAAAAGACTAGCCGTAAAAATCGTATCGCTAAGCATTGTGTTGCGGAAAAACGGCAATGCCATAATGTAACAACTCGTTAAGCCACTGACGGTGTGGGCATACATACCGCTCGTCAGCCATACCGCAAAATTAGTAACTATGTAAAAAAATATTGAGGCGGTCAAAGTTACAATGCTACCTCTAAACAACGTTCGTTTTTTTAGCCAAATGCTACTTGCAAGCGCAATTAATATGTAACTGCCCCAAGTGACGGGTATAAGGCTGTGAAAGCCAATCACCATATCAGAGACCACCATAGCAGCTAAAGGCGCGGCAACACCATAGCGGCGCGGCAACATCGCTCCGCCAAAGATAGCAATGGCTGCTACTGGCGCAAAATTCGCCGGATGCGGCAATATTCTTAGCAAGGCGCCAAGACAAATGAGCGTCGCTACTATGGCTATGTTAAGCCGTTTTTTGGTCATTACTGCAGTTTCCACTCAATATTTTCGCCCGTTTTTGTAACATACGTGGCGGCGCCAACTGATGATTCTTGACCATTAACAAAAAACAGCCAGTATTTTTTACCGCCACCATCGTTGCCATTTATTGAAGTTACATACTCGCCCATGCTTGACTGTTTTGTTACGGCAGTAGCATTAGTTTTGAGTAGCTCCAGCGCTGTTTTGCCGTCTTCGCCTTTGTAGCTAATGCTTTCTGTTTTTTTCGGCGTTACTACTGCAGTTTGCGGGGTAGATGGCGTTGTTGGTTTTGTTTGATTAGCTTGGTTATACCAAACTCCACCACCAATGGCGCCTATTAGCACAACCGCACTTATGATTAATGTTTTTGTTTTTGATAGTGGAATCGCTCGTCCCATAAAAAATCTCCTCTGGTATATACGTACGAGGAGACAAACAATTAGTTTTAATAGTTGTTCCTGCTCGGGAATATACCTAAATGTTACAGCGCTGGGTCGGACTTATGTGATAGGACAGGCCTCTCACAATTACCGTTGCGGCACAGTTCCCGAAGCAAGCGGGATTCCAGCACAAATTATTAAAGTAGTAGTAGCATAACACACAAGTCAACCACCAAATGTAGTGTTTTTTGCCTAATTGTTTAAATTATAATATTATGTTATTATTTTATTAATGGAGTTAATACAGCGTGAGTTCGATTATTCATCGCTAGCCTATGATGATAGAGTATTGATTCATAATGCTCTTGCATCGACGACTGTTCGACATATATTAGCCAGTGAGGGGCTCTTCAGACCGATTGATTTTGATACAGCAGCAAACCCTTCTCAACAATTGGAAACAACCCAGCTAAATCCGGCTCCAGCAAAATTTGAAGGACCTATAGGTATTATATCTTTGGCTACGGCTGCATCCAGTAGCTTATATCATGCAATCCGGCACGAATTAGCTAGGCAACGGGCCTTCGTAGGTATAGCCGAGCAAGACAGATTAAATGGACAAGATTTTATCAACGTAACAACACACCAAAAAATGATTGACGTCGCCGAGTATGATGCTGCTTGGGTGGAAGCAACCGAACATGAAAAATGGCAAGAGGATTCTGGATTAATAATAAGTCGTGGAGTAACAACAGTCGAAGCATTTGGAATGGCAGCCTCAGAAGTTGCACAAAAAATTGGGCATGTTTTCATGAGCTTCCCAAGAACCAAAACAATCATGCAATTAGTCAAGACATTCAAAGAACAACAAATTGAACGACTCAAGGATAATCCAGATGCAAAAGAAATAGATATTGATCTATTGATTGAAACAAATAATAGAAACATGCGAAGTGACGTTCGTGCGTGGCGTGAAATAGACACTATGCACCGCGTTACAAAAATCGGTCGTCATAATCCTGGAAAAAACCTTAATGTGGCCATTGAAGGAGCAACTACAATAGTTGAGTACGGAAACAATCATAATCCCGAAAAAATTATTCTTAGAAGAGCGTCTAAAGGAACTACGGACATATTGCGACATGCGCGGTCTGTACCTATTGTTCTATGGGATCAAGACGATCCGATAGTTGAGATTGGTGAGCCAAGAGAGGTAAAAACGGATCAGGATGTGGCTGATATTCAAGAATGGCAACGCAGAAAACTCGCAGAGCGTTTAAAGTTACCCGACGAAGCCGTAACCATAGAAGGGCAAGCTACCTGATTTTGGCTTAGCAACAACAAGATAACCGAGCTCGTACTACGTTAAACGAAATATTATGGTAGCCGGTCTTATGACTTGATTAGTTTGGAATTACAAATTCCGGCGCCTTTATCTTTAACAACGCCGTTTTCATCAATAAATTGCCACAAATAGCTTTTTGGATATAGATTAAGCTTCAAAAACCCAAATGTTACATCATTGCCATAATCTTGATTTGCCGACTTAGAGACAAATTTATATAACGATTTTCCACCCGAACCGACTGTAAATTGCCTAATACCGTTTGTATCTATTTTAGAAGTATTGTCCTGCTTGGCCCAGCGCTCATAAAAGTGTTCGTGCCCATTCAAGATTACATCTGCCTGATATTGATCCAAAACCTCCCAAAAGTATGCCGACCGTTTAATAGAATCTGGTTCCGCGTGCGGACCTGATGTAAAACGCGGATGATGCCAAAACGCCAGCGTGCATTGATTATTATTATCTGTTAGTTGTTTGTTTAGCCAAACACCCTGGGGCGTATTTTTATCACAACCGCCGGTATACTCGCAGTTTGAATTTAGTGCCAAAATTAGCCAGCCGTTTTGTTTAAAAGCATAGTAGCCCTTGCCGGCCTCGCCGGCTTTTGCCCCGAAATAGTCAAAATAACCGCTAGCGCCGCTAGTGTAGTATTCGTGATTACCGGGTACAGGATATAGGGGAGTGTTTTTATTAAATAATCCGTCAAAAGCTTTCTGAAAATTCGCGGGTTCGCCATTATCATATTGCAAATCTCCTATAAGCAATATTCCGCTGGGCGCAAGTTTGTTTATGGCACTGGCAACTTCTTGCTGATGGCATTTATCAGCAGTTTTTGTTTGGTTGGAAGCACAGGCAATATCACCAACGGCCACCCAAATTGTTGCCTGTGCCGGTTTGGCCGGTTCAGGAATTTCCAAAGGTTTTGGTGTTTGCAAGCGTAGTAATATTATTAATACCAACGCAAAAACGCTCAGTCCGTAAACAATAAATATCGTTAGGCGCGGATTACTTTGTTTCATGCTTACTTTTTAAGTTTGTCAGTCTGGGAATGAAGGATTGGGCGGCGCCGTCCAGACCAAGCACTTTTAGGGCGCCAATCAACACGTACAGCTCGTCTAGTTTGTTTTGTGGCAAGGCGTTGGTTTGCTCAGCCCCCGCGAAATAATGCTGAACTTTTTGGACCAGCCACTTCTCTTGAGACGGAGAAATTTGGTTTGTAGACAAGCTTGGCTTATCACCAGTTTGGACTACTTCAATTGAGCGCGCCGAGCGACCACGTTTTTGTAAATGACCACGCGTTATCAGATTATTGACGTGCAGGGCGACAGTCGCTACCGACGTGTAATTTAGGCCGGTCATAATTTCGCGGTAGCTTGGGCTATAGCCGTGCTCGGCAATAAAAATCGTAATAAATTCTAGCAGTAATTTTTGTTTTTTTGTTGGCCGAATGGTGTCATTATTCATTGTTCAATTCTTATTTCCCATTATTTTTTGCGGTAGGCGCTGTGACCATGGGCTCGGTGGGCGATTATCCTAGCCGGCGTAATTTTTACATAGCGACGAGACGCAATCTTGGCCGGAAAAACCCATAACTTGTACCACAAATAATTCCAAACAGTAAAAAACCCAGATGATATAAATTGCCCTATATAAGGAGTAATGCCGATTACTTTTAGCCAACTTACAATCAAGTAATCCATCACAAAATCAATTAAAGTTATAATTACGTAGCGAGTGGTCACTTCCGTTTTATGAGATTTTAGTTTTGGATTTTTGAATACCCAGTAGCGTTGCAACAGATAATTTATCGTCCAGCCAAACAGATTAGCCGCCAGTTTTGCCCACCACAAACTAAGGTGGAATATCTTGTCGCCAACAAAAAAGGCCGCGTAGCCAGCCCAAAAATATGCGCCGCCACTGATCAGGTATTCCCCGATTCTGGTCAGTTCTTTTGCCTGCTTTTTTTGAAGATTAAACATCATGTTGAGTTCTTTTTATTATATCAGTCCCAATGGCCACGCCTGCAAGACCAAACCAGACTAACGCAATCGTATCATCAGCCCAAGCGTGCGAAATTATATTCACTAGGGTTAGACCTATAATACTTGCCAGTAATATCACCGCCAATTGATCACTTCTTTTTTGCCACAACCGTCTGAAAATCAAAACATTGATTGTAATAAATATTATCAGCCCAACCACGCCGACTTCTTGGGCAACTTGAATATAATAATTTTCGGCAATTCTTGGGTAATGATTGTTCCGAAAACTAGCCGGCCCAGCCGTGCCGGGACCTCGGCCTAGCGGTTCGTGCCAAACTGATTTAACGCCCTCAATTAATGCTTGGCTACGAGCAGCGTTGGAACTTTCTGAGGCCCGCGAGGTTTCATCGGTATGAAATAGCGTATTTTGCACTATGTTGTTATTGCGTAGCACCACTACCGTGCTACCCAGAACTACAACAATAATGATTCCGCCAGACATCAGCCAGCCACGTAATTTCTGATTATGAATTGTCCAATAAAATATAAGTCCGACACTTAAAAACGCTCCTAGCCAGGCGCTCCGCGAATAGCTAAAAAACAGGATGATAGTCGCCAATGTAAATATAAATGCCCAATATTTTCTACCATATTTTTCTTTGATTAACAGCATAGCAATTGTTGAAATAATTAAGATCAGATAAGCACCTAGCGGATTTGGTCCGCGCAGGGTTGATTGCAGACGCATATAGTCTAATTTTTGATCCACGGTATGAACAGCCGGAATTGTTTTCGGTCCGTAGCCAACGTGAGTTAAAAAGTTCGCCGGTAAAACAAATAGTTGCAATAAGCCAAAACTAATTACAATTAGTGCCGGCCATATCAGCAAACTCCGCCAATTATTTTTTAGCCACGGTACTTTAGACGCAACAACATAGCAGACTAAAAAGAATGCCAAAAAGCGCAAGTTTATTAGTAGCCCGTAGATAAGCGCCGAGGCATCTACTTGTTTTTTTTCATAGGCAATTAGCCCCAGCGCCAAATGTAGCAGCGCATACAGCAAGATTAGACCAACCAGCGGACTATGAAAAAACCATTTTTTAAGGTGAGAATCTTTGTAAATAATAATTAGCGATATTATAGCCAGCGGCACTAGTAATAATTCTTTCCAGATTCTAAATAGGTCAATCTGGCCGAACGTTGCACCCAGCCAGGTGGTAAAAACAGCGTGAAACGGCATAAGTACAAAAATGCTAGCGATAACAAAAGTGGGGTAGCGGACAATTATACTCGACTTCCGCAAAATCTTACTATCTGGCAATCTCTGTTTCATAAATGCTACAATCTATTATAGCTATATGAATTACAATTACCCACACTATCCGCACTTTAATGCAGAGCTAGGCGCTAGTGAGAAGCAAACTGAGTCGTACATAAGGTACGGCGAAGGAGCATCGCAACTAGCAACACCGCTCTGCGCAAAGAGCACCAGCGGAGTTAGCCCGATAACTCGAGGTAAGCAGGGTGGTGCGGTGCGGAAAGTGTGGAATGAAAAATAACGCTACGTTACTCTATAATCTGTTTTTGGTTGTAGGTGATTTCCTAGCCCTGGTGGCCGCCTTTGTAACCGCCTATGTCCTGCGCGTTACGCTTGATACCCGGCCACTGGCCGCCCAAGTCCACGCCCAAACTTATTTGCATATTTTTTTGGTCTTATTGCCATTTTGGATATTAATTTTCGCCTTGCTGGGGCTTTATAACAGCAATATTTACGAAAAACGCTTCAGCGAACTGGGTAGGTTATTTATCGGCTCATTTGTAGGATTGATGTTTGTCGTGTTTTGGAATTTTATATCCATTAAACCAATTTTCCCTGCCAAGCTAGTGCCCATTTATGGTTTCGTTTTTGCCTTTATATTCCTAGTTACTTTTCGCAACCTGGCCCGGTTTATTCGCACCACGCTTTTTCGCTTTGGATTTGGCATTACTAATATTTTAATCGTCGGCGATACCTTGGTGGCCGCTGACTTAATTGACTCGTTATACAACAGCCGCGAATCCGGCTATAAAATCGTTGGCGTTGTGGGTAACCGGCACAAAATTGACCATCACTCCAAGTTGCGCGTTTTTCAAACATTTGATGATGCTTGCAAGGCAGTTGGTGCTGACCAAATTCACAGCATCGTCCAGACCGAGTTTTATAGCAACGCTGAAAAAAATAACGAGATACTAACTTTCGCTCAGACTAATCATATTGCCTACCGGTTTATTCCCGGTAACACCGAGCTATTTGTTGGTAACATTGATGTTGAATTATTCCGAGCATCCATACCGGTAATTGCCGTTCACCAAACGCACCTGCTTGGCTGGGGACGCATTATTAAACGGCTGTTTGATATTGCCCTAAGTTCTGTTTTGCTAGTTATTGCTTCACCGTTTATGTTGCTGATTGCTTTGCTAATAAAACTGTCTGGTGGCAAGGTGTTTTTCAAACAAACCAGACTAACGCGGTTTAATAACAGGTTTCGCCTTTATAAATTTCGCACCGTCAGGCCGGCCTATAACGGTTTATCGCCGGAAGCGGCCTTTGCCAAAATGGGCAAACCCGAACTTTCCAAAAAGTATCGAGAAAACGGCGACTATCTGACCGATGACCCGCGCTACGGGCGCTTTGGCAGGTTTTTGTGCAAAACCTCACTGGACGAATTACCACAGTTATTTAACGTTATTAGGGGCGATTTGAGTCTAGTTGGGCCGCGAGCGTTAGTGCCGGAAGAATTGACTGCTTATACCAAACGTCACGCCATTTTGAGCATCAAGTCTGGGATGACTGGGTTAGCCCAAGTTTCCGGCCGGCGCAGTATAAATTACGATGAACGACGCCAGCTAGATATGTACTATGTCCAAAATTGGAGTTTTTGGCTAGACCTAGTCATCTTGGCAAAAACTATTAGAGCTGTATTATCCGGATTTGAGACACAATAAAAATGAAGTTGACAGACTTAGCTAACTTAGCTAAGATAATATTATGAAAACAGTTGCGATCCACGATGCTAAAACTAATCTGAGCAAGTATATTGCTGCCGCCAAACGCGGCGAAATTATTTATATTGGTAATCACAGCAAACCAGAGGTCAAACTCATAGTAACCAAGCCTGCTGATATTACTCAGCCTAAACGCAAGCTTGGCCCGCTTTCTGGCAAGGCTGCTTCATTGCCTGACCTTGAAGATATAGACAAAAGTCCCCAGTGGCAAAAAATCATTAAATTGATGCTGAATGATCCGCTTTCGCATGATTAGAATACTTCTTGACACCAATATTGTAATTTGGACAATTTTTAAGACAAATTTGTCGGATGAGCATCTGAAACTTATCTCTCAAGCCGACGAAGTGTTTGTGTCGCCTCTATCAATCCTTGAAATACGCATTAAGCAAGAGCTCGGCAAACTGCCTCTTTTTGATATATCACACAATATTGAGTTGATGGATATGGCTATTTTGCCATTTAACTCATCACAAGCCGAGTCTTACAATTTGCATTCTGCGCCCAACAAAGACCCTTTTGATAATGCACTCGTGTCTATTGCTCTGATAGAAAATCTAACATTAATGACGTCAGATAAAAATATATTGGAAATTAAAAATAAAGCATTGAAAACTATTGATGCCAGAAACTAAACCCTGTCAATGTAAAATGATAACTGTAAAATGAAAAACACTCCTAAAGTTGCCATAGTCTGTGATTGGCTTTACGGCGGCGGCGCCGAAAAAGTCGTTTTGGAACTGCACAAAATGTTCCCGGATGCGCCAATATATACGTCATATTGCAGCCAAGACTGGCGCGATAAGTTGGATAGGAAAGTAATCACCGGCTATTTGCAGTATTGGCCTTTTTCCAGCTTACGCAAATTTTTGCCCGTGCTTAGGATTTGGTGGTTCACTCGTCTAAAATTTGACGGTTTTGGTTTGGTAATTAGTTGCACTGGCAACGGCGAGTCTAAAGGAATAAAAGTTCCGGCCGGCACCAAACATATTTGTTATTGCTTTACTCCTACGCATTTTTATTGGCGCCATTACAATCAATATATGAAGAATCCTGGATTTGGGATTTTCAATTGGTTGGCGCGCCTTGGCTTAAAAATTCTAGCTGGACCTTTGCGCAAGTGGGATCTAAAAGCTTCCAAAAGACCGGATTATCTAATAGCAATTTCTAATCATATCAAAAGTGATATAAAAAAATACTACGGCCGCGATAGTGTTATTATTCACCCCCCGGTTGACACGGAAAACTTTGCACTTTCTTCCGGTAATAGGCACGGATTTGTTACGGTTGGCCGCCAAACCGCGTACAAACGTTTAGATATTATTATTGAAGCTTGCAACCAGCTTGAGCTGCCGCTAAAAGTTATAGGCAAAGGTCCAGAACACAAAATTTTGGTCAGGCGCGCCGGAAAAACTATTGATTTCCCGATAGTTCCAGACAATAAAGAATTATCTAAAATAATTGGTGCATCAGAGGCATTTTTGTTTGCAGCATATGAGGATTTTGGCATTGCACCAGTTGAAGCTATGGCCACCGGTACGCCCGTCATCGCCTACAAAGCTGGTGGCGCTCTAGATTACGTCATCCCCGGCAAAACCGGTGAATTTTTCACCGAACAAACCGTAGAGTCACTTACTCACTTTCTAAAAAACTTTGAGCCGAGTGCTTTTAACCAAAAATATATTGCTGATTTCGCAGAAAAGTTTAATGAACAAGTTTTTAAATCAAAGTTTAAAGATTTAATCAGTAGGTATGTTATAAAAAACACGCAATGAAGAATATTTTAGTAACCGGCGGAGCGGGCTTTATTGGTTCACATACGATAGTTGAACTCGTAACTGCCGGTTATCGTCCGGTAATTATAGATAATTTTGTATCCTCCGAACGCGACGTATTGGATAGATTAAAAGCAATCACCAAACAAAAAATAATTTGCTATGAACAAGATTTTCAAGACAAACCAAAACTAAAAAAAGTTTTGCGAGACGAAAAAGTTGACGGCGTAATACATTTTGCAGCCTATAAAGCCGTCGGTGAATCCGTCAAATTACCATTAAAATATTATAAAAATAATGTTGCCGGCTTCGTCGCGTTGCTTGAGGTTTTGGAAGAGTGCAAAATACCACATCTTGTTTTTTCCTCTTCTTGCACGGTCTACGGCGAGCCCGACAATCTGCCAATTGACGAAAAGGCACCTATCAAACCAGCTGAGTCGCCGTATGGTGCCACCAAGCAAATGTGTGAAAATATTCTGCAAAACACAACCAAAGTCAGCAAGAGCCTGCGCAGTATCGCCCTGCGTTATTTTAATCCTATCGGCGCCCACCCGTCTGCCCTTATTGGTGAGCTTCCTATCGGCACACCGGCCAATTTAGTCCCGTTCGTCACGCAAACAGCCGCTGGTGTTCATAAAGAACTAACAGTTCATGGGAATAATTACCCGACGCCAGATGGCACGTGTATTCGTGATTACATCCATGTGATTGACCTGGCCAAAGCGCACGTCAGCGCACTTGGCTTTCTCGCTAGACAAAAACCTTCAGACTTTGCAGTTTGCAATGTGGGCACCGGCAAAGGCAGTAGTGTTTTAGAGATTATTAATACATTTCAAAAAGTAACGGGCGTAAAAGTACCTTACAAAATTGGCCCAAAACGAGCTGGTGATATTATTAGTACCTATGCGAGTGTTGAACAAGCCCATAAAATGTTAGGATGGAAAGCCGAAAAGACACTGGGAGATGCCCTGGCCGATGCTTGGCACTGGCAACAAAAACTGGACACTAAATAAGGAGTTTTTGATAAAAATGTATATTATTTGCCAAACTAAATTCCAAGATAATCTAAATAATTTGGATTGGTATTAATTTATGTGTGGAATTGTTGGTTATGTGGGGGCCGACTCCGCTTTAGCGCCCGTTAGCAGTCTAATCCGTAGCCGACAAAATACCTCGCAAAACCCACGGAGTATGCTCATAACCACCCACAGCAATCGTGTCAATGCCTGCTAGTTTTACTGGGTAATCATTGCCACCCTCCCAGACGCGGTCGCCAATAAATAAAATGTCTGCCTTGGTTATGTCCAATATATCTATTAATTTTTGCATCCCGTATGCCTTGTCTATCCCCTGTTTGGTTACGTCAATTGAGGTAGTACCACCAGCTCGTACCTCAAACTCCGGTATTTTGGCGGCTACAACATCGCGTATTTTGCGCTTTTTATCACCGGACTTGTCCCAGCTCTTTTTCTCAGCTGGTTCGGCATCTTGACCCAACGCCGAGTAAGTTATTTGGCTACCGCGATCTTCAATCAGCGCGCCTTTAGGATTTTTTATCCGATAACCAACCTCATCTATGCCCGCTTCCAAGGCGCCGATTATTGTCTTTTTCTCTTCGTCCGTAAAGTTTTCGGCGTACATTAACTTCCAGTCATTATTTTTTTCATCATAGCTGTAATATCTGGTACCACAAGTTGGCATCAGGTGTAGTTTAGTCAGTTTTAGTCCACTAAGCTTCAGGTTAGATAAGAATTGCTTCTGGAACTGGTCAAAACTACCGCCGGAAATTACGCAAATCTGATATTTATCTAATAATTCACCAAGCAGCTCGGCCGTTTCGTCGGTTATCGGCGACCGTGTTTCGGTCAATGTTTCGTCCAAATCAAAGGCTATTACTTTTTTCAAATCTATCCTATCTTTTATTAATTATATAATTGGCTATGACTTCCAATATACACGAATTCTACAAGATTTTTATCCAGAACAATAAATATAGCTCGTATATCGCCAGTGATATTGATGCTTCGATAACCTTCATATTTGCCTTTTAATGCGTGGTTATTGAGAGTCGCAATAAATGGTTTTTGCTCAAATAATAACAGACGTTCTTTTACTGCTACTTGGCGTTCGACAGATAGTTTTCGTAATTGTTTTTCGAATTTGCTATGAAAGCGCAATCTCATTTAACACTTCATTTCGCACTTTTAAGGTATTCAAACATTTCTTCTACAGACGAGAAGGTTGGCGAGATGTTCCGTCCTTTTGAGCGGTCTTCTTCAACCCCATCTAGAATATTTTCTAAATAAGAAGTCATACGAGGGACAGCACTTATGTTTAAGGTTCTTGTCCGAAGTAGCTCTTTAAGCTGAGAGTTGATGATAGCACTAAGCGATACGCCAAGTTCTTTTGCTAATTTCTGCGATGCTTTTTTTACTTCTACATCAACTTTAAAGTTGATAACTGCTTTGCTCATAGTACTACTATTGTATATACAACAGTAGTATTTGTCAACTAGAATTTTACTTAGTATTTATAGTTTTTGCATACCTCTAGGCGCTCAATCCTTATCTCTAAAAACAATCTTATTACTATGCTCATAAGTTAAATTCGACGTTTCGTCGGTTATTGGCGACCGCGTTTCGGTTAATGTCTCATCCAAATCAAATGCAATTACCTTTTTCATATTTTCCCTTTTTTACCAAACCGCTTGCTAACCTCGCCGACTTTTTGAGCATGGCTTTTATTGGTGACTAAAATTCCGTTTTCATTAATGACCACCGCTACATTATCCAGGCCAATAACGGCAACCGGAGTTTTGGTTTCATTTCTTACATAACTATTAGTCGTAGTGTCCAGAACTACGCTTTCGCCCTTTATGTGATTCCCCTCTTCATCGCAACCGCTAACCTGGTGCAAATCATGGAACGACCCAACGTCCACCCAGTCAAAACTCCCCGGAAGCACTATTCCGTCCTCAATTTTTTCTGATAATGCCGTGTCGATCGGCTGGCTTTCAAAACCAGTGTATATTTTGTTAATGTCTTTCGATTTTAATAATTTATTGTAATCATTCCACAGCCGCTTGTTTTTTGACTTAATTTCTCTTTCAAAAGTTTTCACTTGGCCAGCTAAATAACCTGTGTTCCAAAGATAATTACCTTTCTCAAAATATTTTTTGGCAGTGGCTTTGTCTGGTTTTTCTTTAAAACTAGCCAGTTTATAAGCTCCAACGCAGTTTTTGATTTCACCGTCTCTTTCCATATAACCAAAGCCAGTTGAAGGATAGGTTGGTTCAACGCCAATGAAAACTAATTTTCCCGCTTTCTGGGTAATTTTTCCTGAGCGTTTCGCGATGAATACAAAAGCTTCAGAATCTCTAATCAAGTGGTCTGCCCACAAAAACAGCACTGGTTCGCCATCAAGCCCGCGTTTTTTAATTTCGCTTAGAGCATATATAACACAAGATGCCGTACCGCGCCTACAAGGCTCAACTAAAATATTCTTTTTGTCTAAGTCTTTTAGCTGCTTGTAAATATGATCTATGTGAGAAACTTCCGATACAACAAATATTTTTGACAAATCAGTAATTTTTTTTACTCGGTCAACGGTGTTTTGTAATAAACTCCGTTCATTGGTAAGGGTCAAAAGATGTTTTGGGTAATCGGATGTGGACAACGGCCAAAGCCTGGTTCCCGACCCCCCGGCAATTATTACGACAATCATAAGTCTATTTTATCATCAGCTTATACTTTATATTGTTGTTTTATATGTTTTAATGCTAATAAGTAGGTTGGACTATTTACTTCGGAACAATAAAATGTATTTTATCTTTATAGGTCTTAGCAAATTGGCGATCCAAAGTTATGACGGCATCGCAGTCGCTCCGCATAGCTACAGCCAGCTGAAGTGCATCTTCAAAATCTTTGTCCCTTATAGTTTGTAATGCCTTTTGGTAGTCGCTACCGGTTACATCCAGGATAGCGTAGCCATCTAGGAACCTTTTTATCTGATTCAATTCATATCTCTCTTGGAGTCCAAAATGATATACCAAATGAACTGTCAACATTGATATACAGATATCTTTGCCGCGTAACAACTTTTCAACATCTTGTGATTTTGGTCTGCCTGGTAAAAGTATCTCTAGAATTATGTTGGCGTCAGCGAACAATACCATATTTTTCATCCATTGATTCTACGTAAAGTTCTTTTATAGATTTGTTGGGGTCTAGTACTGGCTTGCGACCGCTTCTAAGCCGCTTGGCGTATGCTAAAGACTTAGCAACTGCTTCGGGTGTGCCGGGGAGAAGGTCGTTAGATGGCGTACTTACAGTACCATAATTTATGGTTACAAATGGTTTTGAGCGGTAAATAACTGTTAAAGGGCGGCCCGATTTGACGAGCCGAAGGAACCCAACTAAATCTTGGCGAATTTCTTTGGCGCTAATTAAATCAGTTGTTTTCATAAACTATAGTATAAATCCCAATGTATCCAAAGTCAACTCAAGATGATCTTTGTTGATTTATTAGTAAACTTTTAGTATTACTTCTGTGTACTTTATAACCTCGGCTACGCTGAGATTTTGCCCTCTTTATTCAGTTTTCTACTTTCAGCTTACTAGTTACTACTCGCTACTCGCTACCTATTACTTACTTTTGTAGTTTGCATCTGGTTCCCGACCCCCCAGCAATTATTACGACTATCATTGATATTTATCATAGCAGATTCTAAACCAATAATAGGTCATATTTATTTGTCATACCTTTATTCTTAGCCCTAGTTTTTTATTGTCTTTGAGCACCAAATGATATATTTATTCATAAAATAATTCCAAGCAACTCCTATTAAAGCTGCTAACAATAATGAGATAAATCGAGGTAGATAGCTATAGAGGAAGCTAAACGCGACTACGGTCATTAATGAACCGAAGGCATTGCTAAAAAAATAACTTGCGTATCTCTTGCTAAAACTAAGTTTTGCAGTACCGGGTGGAGTATGAATTTGATAAGTCCATCTATCATGCAATATAAACGTCACTTGTAACGCAATAAAGGCAGCTATAGTTTCAGCTATTACATGTTGAACACCAGCAAACTGACTTAGTAACACGAGAATTATATAGTTAATAATAAATCCAGTTCCGCCCACAATGATAAAACGCCCAAAAGTCGTGCTCTTTTCTCCAAATAGCTTGTCGTTTTTACTAAACCGAAAGCGTAATAATTTGTAAGCACACTCTATACCATCCATTACATTTATTTTTTTTCCCTCTTTTTTTGTTCGTCCCTTAAAACCAACAGGCACTTCATTTATTAAGATATTCCTTTTTAGCAATTTACTAACAAGTTCTGTAGCATAATCAAAACCATTAGAATTAATCTTCAATTCTTTCATAAGCCTTGTGCGTACCATTTTGTAACAAGTGTGCATATCAGTAATCTTTGTGTTGTATAGAATATGTAGAATAAGATTATACCCTCGGTTTGCATAATAATTAGCTTTTGGCATTCCTTTTATATCGCCCAAAAACCTAGACCCATATACTGCGTCACAATTATCCGTCACAGCCTTATGTAGTATGGCGGGGATATCTTTTGGGTCGTACTCTAAATCAGCATCTTGGATAACAAAGTACTCGCCTTTTGCCTGTTTTAAGCCAGTCTGAATACCGGCCCCTTTACCAGAATTTTTTTCGTGCCGCAACACTATGAGATCTACGTTAGACGATTTAAATTCTTTTGCAAAAGCCTTAATAATCTGCGGGGATTTATCTTTAGACGCATCATCGACAACGATCACTTCATATTCTTTGATTGGTAAATCTGTAGTTGAAGTAAGGATCTTCCTTAACGTTTTTTCCTCGTTGTAAACGGGAATTAGAATTGAGAGTTCATTTTTTTTATTACGGATAGCTGGCATTCTATTTAGATCGCCTTTGTGCCACCATTACTACGTTTTTACCAAATGCATGCTTAGTCAGTGGTTCAATAAGTTTACTTATGGGGAAAGCAAGACGGTCGTATAGTCGTACTGAGCTAGGCGAGATTGTACCCTTTTTGCTACCACCGATTTTATACACCAAAGCCGCTCCAAAGCCTATGGGGTCGGCATAGCGCAAGCTAACTATATTTAGCTGATTATTTTTAGCTATGTTGCGCAAACGCTTCTTTCTATAACGTCGATGGTGCCCCACGAGTTTATCCATTGATGAATACAACATTTGAAAGGCTGGCACATAAATAATAATGGCTCCGCCTATTTTCAAAGCTTTTGTAAGTCGTACTACTACATCATGATCATCCTTAACGTGTTCCATAACATTAAGAGCATAGATAATGTCATATGTTTGCTCCTTGAGATCTTTTGCATCATTTACTACTTTATAGCCCTTCTTAGCAAGAGTTATTTGGAGTTTTTTATCCGGTTCCAAACAATCCGTATGGATATTTTCATCTTTCAGCATGTCAGCATACGTACCAGATCCGGCTCCAAAATCTAGAATTCTGAGCTTCTTTTTGTCTAGCCTATTGATCTCTTTCTTTATGATTCCAATAAGATACTTATTGTAGTTTTTGGCCTCAGTCATGGCCTCTAAATTTTCACATCCAGAGTATACAAATATTTTAGTCAACTTCAACTATCTCCAATCTATAACTTTATATATTTCTACAAGTATAATATCTGATACAAGCTGTTCTAAGCAACCTACTAATCTAACACTAAGCGCTGAACTAATGTTTTGATTGTAACCGTTTACGACTTAAAAGCAAGCCGTACCCCACAAGTATAGCAAGCAATACATCTCCAAATAATATCTTTAATGAATCGTGGCGGCCCATTACGGCCGTGTTCGCGGAAAATCTTGGTAGAAAATGATCAATTGCTATATTGGAACGATCCTTAAGTTGTAAATAAAGTGGTGAATGTATTTCGTCATGTATATAACGTCTTTTTATTAATACAAAATCTACAGTTAACAATAGAGTAGCAATATAGCTAATACCAATTACAGATTTTTGCCATATGGGCCTTTGCGTAAACCAAAGCAAACCCTATTGCAGGTATAAGTACGGGAAGGAAATCAAGTACATATCTACCTATTGGCGAGTCACCGCCTTGCCAAAAATTAAATGTTGATAGAATAAACATTGTCGGAAAAATTACGAACAACATCGATAAAAACGACTCGCGCCTTTCTTTAAAACATATTGGTGACCCAACAAATATTATGGCTAATATTGGGCACGTAATTATTAAACCTCTCATTGAATCAAATAATATCGCTGAAACAATATGCGGAGCAGAGGCTTTCAAACTAACGTTACTATATATGCTAGCTGGATTCCAAGCACCAAAGCACAGTATTGTAAGAATTGCTATATGAAGTCGACGATAATTCTTTTTTGATTTCATCAATAATTGTTTGGTCTTAGGCCATGCTTTAAATGATACCTTGTGGTTTATTATTAGAACTTTTTATCATCATAGCATTTGACAAGCTAAAAAACATTCAATCTTAAAATGCTCTCTGTCTTGACAGGCGATTAGAATAACAATAAATACCTATGTTCCGTCTTTGGTACTATTGCGCAAATTGATGCGAGAAACTGATGCAAAAATCTGACACAGGTTTTTGCGATATTCTAATTTATAATGGACCACTAATAACCATTAGAAGAAATGAGCTCCTAATAATTATTAAGTTTCTGCTTTAATTAATTTGATTGCATGGTCTTACGTAGTAGTATCTATTTACACTTATCTAAAAATTATAGTTAAGCCACTTCTTTTGGCTATTTACAAAAATCATATTTTTTGCTATTATTAAAGAGTTATGTCAAAAATAAAAATGGTATCAAAGAAATCCATAATAATTCTGGCTGTTTTGTTGTTAATATTAGCTGTCGGTAGCTATTATTTGCTTAGAAAGGATTCCTCTAAGTCCACCCCAGCATCAAACCCGACAGGTGTTGAAAAGACCGATTTAAGCCCGGCGACTGAACAAGAAAAAAAAGCAACCGAAAAACACAAAGAGGACTTATCCAAACCTACCCCACAGCCCGCTACAACGCCAAGTGGGAAAAAGCAGATCCAGCCAGTTATTACCAATGCAAATCTTAACGGGGTTAGCGCCTATGTTGGTGGGATATTTGAAGAGGGCGGCACCTGTACTGCCACCTTTACAATGGGTGACCAGAAATTTACAAAATCTTCCGTAGGCTTCCAAAATGCTACCAACACTGGTTGCACGCCAATTAGCTTAACTCGGTCAGACTTTCCCACTTCAGGTAGCTGGTTAGTGATCATATCCTACACGTCAAACACAGCTGAAGGTAGTTCTTTACCCTATGCATTCGAGGTACAATGATAATATGAAACGCTTACGTTTTAATAAGAAATTGTTTGCTCTAGGTCTGGTACTGCTAGGCTTTTGCTTAAGCGTGGTGGCAATTCCTAAAAAGGCGACCGCCTTGTCCGGTGGCGAGTTTCAGGCAGGGCGCATCATGGATGACGGAGTGTTTTTTAACTCCCAAACTATGAGTGCTAGCAATATTCAAGGTTTTTTGAGCGCAAGGGTGCCGGTTTGTGATACAAATGGCACGCAGCCATATGCCGGGACCTCGCGCGCGGCTTACAGTACATCTAAGGGTTACCCGCCGCCTTTTACTTGCTTAAAAGACTATGCCGAAAATATTACGGGCAGGAATCCAGACAGTTATTGTGCTGGGGGTGTAGGTGGTGGCACAAAAACGTCGGCACAAATAATTTATGATGTTTCGGTTGCTTGTGGCATAAATCCAAAAGTATTAATAGTTTTGTTGCAAAAAGAACAAAGTCTTGTTACTGACGATTGGCCTTGGAGTATACAATATCGGAGCGCTACGGGGTATGGCTGCCCTGACACTGCAGCTTGTGATTCCACCTACTATGGTTTTTTCAACCAAGTTTATAATGCTGCACGACAATTTAGACGATACGCTATACAGAGTAATTTATTTAACTATCGTAGCGGTGTAACCAGCTATGTCCAGTACAATCCAAACGCCAGTTGTGGCGGGACAAATATTTACATGTCTAACCAGGCCACGGCAGGCCTGTATAACTACACTCCTTACCAACCTAACGCATCTGCTTTAAATAATTTATATGGAAGTGGTGATAGCTGTGGAGCCTATGGTAATAGAAATTTTTGGCGAATGTATAACGACTGGTTTGGGAGTACCTACGCTGTCCCCTACTCTGCCACCTATTATGGGCAGTCAGGTTATCCCTCACTAAATCCGGGAGAGTCTGCAGGCTCATACTTTATGTATCAAAACACCGGTAACGTAGCCTGGTATGACGATAGTTCTATTAGTAGTGCCCCGGCAGGATCATATCCTGTGCATTTAGCTACATCACATATCATTAATCGTGCTAGCGCTTTTGGGACAACATGGCCGAGTGCTTCGCGGACAGCTGTTACGTTCACTACTGTTTATAACTCAGATGGGGTCACTTTGGCCAACGATCAACATATAGCGCAGCCTATGCAAATTGTAAAGTTTGCTTTTGCAATAACCGCACCTTCGGGTTTAGCAGCAGCCACCTACCCAGAATATTTTCAACTAGTAGCTGAGGGGACACAAACTGGAGCCTTTAATGATCTAGGCACAGCGCTTCTAGTCACCGTAAACTCGGTGGCAAATCTAACCTATGTTGGTCAAAGTGGCTATCCAAACATTCTGCCGGGAACATCATCAAGTACATTCTTGCTACTTAAAAACAACGGTAGCGCACCGCTGTATGACGATGATTCTATTGTTAGTGCTCCAGCAGGATCATATCCTGTGCATTTGGCTACATCGCATCCAATAAACCGAAGTAGTAGTTTTTCTGGAGATTGGTCTTCTGTAGCACGTCCATCAAATAGATTCTCTGCCGTCTACAACTCAGATGGGGTCACCTTGGCGGGCAATCAACACGTAGCACTGGCAGGCCAGATTATTAAATTTAGCTTTAATTTCTCAGCTCCAGCCGGGTTTACCGCAAATACCTATCAAGAATACGTACGGCCAATATTGGAAGGGACTTCTGATGGCTACTTTGCAGACCAAGGTATTTCCTGGACCATCACTGTTCCACAAACCACGGTTTTCTTAGTTACCCCGACACCTCAAAGTCTTAGTCTCGTTTCTAGCGAACCAGGGTCGGTCTCATTTGTAATTAAAAATGTTGGTAATACTGCCAGCTCAAGCAATACCCAACTAACAAATGGATCACCATCAAATCTATACACACCAACATGGATATCCAGTAGCATCGTACAGACACTACCGCAAAGTCTTGATCCCGATGAGTCAACCACTATTACAGTACCTGTACTAGCACCTGAAGTTAGTAGCAACTTGGTTTCTTTTCTTGGCTGTAACTTCGTAAGTGATGCAATAACCATAGCCACAACTTCGCCTTGTGTGGTGCCGGTACAGGTATCCGGGGCATCCTATCAAGCTCAAACTATTAGTAGTCCATCGCCTTTAACGCTTGGGCCAAACCAGGTTAACACACTGACCTTTAAATATATAAACAAAGGTAATCAGCCTTGGTATGACGATAATTCTGTTGGAAGTAGCACTTGGCGCAACCCTAAGCCAACACACCTAGCAACAACGCAAATTATCAATCGAGCTAGTGGTTTCTCTTTTAATTGGCCAAGTCCGGCAAGACCCGCAGTTACTTTTACCGCCGTCTACAACTCAGATGGGGTCACTTTGGCCAGCGATCAACATATAGCTCAGCCTGGACAGATTGTAAACTTCACCTTTGCTGTTTCTCCACAATCCTGGGTACCATGGGCAACCTATAATGAGTTTTTCCAGCCAATTATTGAAGGTACGCCTAACGGTGCCATCAACTATCAAGGTAGTTATGCAAAACTGTCCGCCGTACAACCCACTTACTCCGCAACCTATTATAGTCAATCAGCATATCCTTCGCTCGATCCAGGGCAACAAACTAATTCTTATTTTATGTACCAAAATACAGGTAACCAGGCTTGGTATGACGATAATTCTATTGTTAGTGCTCCAGCAGGATCATATCCTGTGCATTTGGCTACATCACATATCATTAATCGTGCTAGCGCTTTTGGAGCTGGTTGGCCAAGTCCGGCAAGACCCGCAGTTACTTTTACCGCCGTCTACAACTCAGATGGGGTCACTTTGGCCAGCGATCAACATATAGCTCAGCCTGGACAGATTG
>Ga0172371_10002985_pt1 | contig 26479 bp, 20 predicted proteins | sample Lak12m_FD_114543 | JGI IMG/M metagenome (GOLD analysis project Ga0172371, IMG submission 114543) | Freshwater microbial communities from Kabuno Bay, South-Kivu, Congo - kab_022012_12m | ecosystem: Environmental > Aquatic > Freshwater > Lake | place: Democratic Republic of the Congo: South-Kivu... | reverse complement strand
GTATCAGTTTGAGGAATTTCAACCTCAAACTTATATGTAATGTTATCAGACGTCATCCACGTATTATTGCGGATATTCGTTTCAAAACTAAATATCATATCAATTAAAGGTTTCTTTTGTTCACTCGAAATATCTATCATTTTCACATAACGATGTTGCGCCTGTAAAAATGAAATAGTACGTATTGCATAATCATTTTGTTTTTTACCGTTTAGAACAAAGATTTCGTCTGTCACTATATTCATGATGGATTTATAATCTTCAAAATTTTTATCTGCATCCTGTCGCATGTTGTTCTGCGCAAACCATTTCATACGTTGTAATTTAGTATTAGCGATTGTGATCTGTGCATCAATTCTTGATTGAATTGACAAAGCGTTTTCTAGAGCTTTTCCCTCTAATCGTTCTTTACGGTTAAACAACAGTGTCCCTGGAGCAAACCAGATATCAGAAAGAGAGATATCATTATTAATCTTATACTGTTCATTTTGACTGCAAGCTATACATGTTGCTTGAACGATATCCATGTTTGAAATGCCTTTAACCATAGCTGATGTAGATTTAAAAACCTGATCCACAATTATGGTCTTTCGATCAGTCGCAAAATGAGTAAGAATATCTGAATAAGATATATTTGCCCCGTTTGTAGTAATAACATTTGTCCCAGTGTATATTCTCGGTAACTGTTGAGATGCTTGTATGTCATATAACGTCCATGATCCTATTTTTTTTGCCACACTAAATGACCATGAAAGAAAATTATTATTTTGCGAACCAATTGATCGATTATCATCATACATACTTTTATAAATAGCGTCATCCCGCCATAAAATATACGAAATCCCCAACACGTTAGTAATTTTCATAAACTTTTCTTTATCGTTAGCTCGGAGTGATTCATATATAGCGACGATTATGGAATTTGCATCATTGTCGTTTGAAATTATTCCTCTTGACATAACGCTTCTTGGTAAAATATCCAAACTAAAATACCCCCATGATGAGGTATCAAGAAGCACATTGTAATAGCCGGAGTCTAAGGCTGGCAAAATCAAAATCCTAGCATCCTCTTTTGTAGACTTATTAACAAATTGTCCCATCTCAATAACATATGAAGGCACAGATACACGTGTGGTAAACGGATTCATAAATGTAAATACATCAGCGGTATAAAACGGATAATGATAAACAAGAATATATCCTATGCAAAAAATGCTTAATATAATAGCAAATGCTTTTGATCGAAAGGAAGTAATAATTCTGTTCAGCGCATATCCGGAAAGCAATATTATCGGTATCCAAACCATTGGTGCAAACTTATAGAAGCTTGACCTAAAAATTGCAAAACCTGGAATGTGACGCATGGCCCATGTGAATAGAAATCCCAGTGGGGGATGCGACCCTCCTGCTAAAATTAAACCGATCCCTAAGACAAAGAACAACCCCAAAAAGTATTGTTGTCTTATTTCAAATTTTTTTTCTACATACCCTTTCACTAAATAAAAACAACAAATAATAACAAAAATGACTGGCACGAAACTTAACATAATAAGAGTTGGATTTGTTAAAAATGAATTTGCAAATAAATTAGCACTATTGTCATACCAATCTGGTATTCCCTGCATGCGCAAAAGGTTTAAAAGACTAGCATTCTTACTTATCTCCTGCTCCCATACAATAATCCCCTCTATTCCACCACTATCACCGAGTGCCTGAACATATGTAGTCATATACAATCGTATTTGGGGAAATATCCAGTAAAAATTCAATATGAAAAACGATAATAAAAAGGCACAGCCGATACCAATACATCGTTTTACATCAATCCAACCGTTTTTTCTTATAGTAATTATTGAAAACCACAGGTAAACAATAAAAAGCGTCACGACTGTTGAACCGTACAAAGGTGGAGATCCACCTCCATTGAAAAAAAAATAAAGTAAACCAAAATAGATAGCATTTTTAACAATAGACGATTTATAAAAAATCGTTCTAAATAGTAGTGCAATTCCTACAGGCAATGCAGCAAATAACGAAAACTTTGCACGTTCACCAATAAACCACCCTTGAAATATATAAAAGTTAAACATTGCAAACACCGCCGACCACAGGCGTAACAAACGGTATTTTTGTTCAAAAAATATCAAAAATATACCCAACCACATTCCAAACCCTATGCTGAAAAACCAATATGTCAATGTTAATCGTTGTCCCCACAACACAGATCCGGCAATAATAGAAAAAATAGTTTCCGGAAGTTGCGTGACAAGAAATGCTTTATATAAGGACCAATCCTTTCCAATATTAATATATGAATTCCATGAATAAAATAGGTTTTTTATATGTTCAAAGGGAAGTAACCGGAAACCGCTATCATGCCCAAGTAACATCTGATTCCCCCTAAACCACCAGAGAGGTATAAGGGAAAGAAGAAGTAGAAATAATATTTCACCAATAACTTTTCTTCTCATACTAACATTATACCGTTATCTTTCAGCAACTAGAAGGGTCGTAGAAACGAACCCTGGGAGGGATACATAAAATGGCAAGGAGATATTTAAAGAGCGATTGATTCTCCATAATAGAGGGAGAAAAGATAACGGTTGACAAATGACATTTTTAAAACCTGAATCAATGAATAGTTTTTTCCATTGCTCTGGGTACTTTACATTGACATGTGTCGGATCAATTAAATTTTTTGGGAATGGATACGGGGTAGATCCGATAAACATTCCTTTAGTTTTTAAAGCCTTATATATATTTACTATTCCCTTAGTTGGATTATTTAAATGCTCTAACACTTCAAAACCCATAATATAATCATATTTAATCCTACTAGGGATCTTTTTTTGTATATCACAATAAACGAATGGAACACTAGAAATATTCCTTTTAGCTTTTTTGACCATCATTCTTGAGATATCACTGCCAACAATGTTAGCACCCAATTGATTTAATAAATAACAAACACCACCAGCTCCACTTCCAATTTCAAATACTTTTTTGCTGTAAAATGATATATAAAATTTCTTTTCAATAAATTTTATCCAGCCAAAGTACCAATTTGCATATTTCTTCACATCATATTCCGTCCATGATTTAGATATGGGTCGCAAATATGTTTGAAAATATGTATCCCACGTTGACATAATTTATATATGTTGAAGAATAAACTCCGAAATAGTCTGTTTCATGGTCTTAATCATATCATCTGTAATTCCGGGCCAAACGCCTATCCAAAAGCCGTCATTCATAATGGTGTTGGAATTGTCCAAAGATCCGGATATACGGATGTCTTTTCTACCAATATACGCTGGGTGTTTTAACAGATTACCCGCAAATAAATTTCTTGTACCAACCCCATGCGACTCAAGATAGGTAACCATATCCAATCGTGTAAAGGGTGAATTGGGCTTAATGACAATCATAAATCCAAACCAACATGGAACTGCTTCGTTTTCCCATGTCGGCAGTGTAAAGTACTTTTCATATTTTTTGAAAAAAATATAGAGTTTTTCAAAATTTTCTTTGCGTTTTTTAATAAATTTTGGGAGTTTTTTTAATTGCGCTACTCCTATAGCTGCTTGAAAATCCGTAAGTTTCAAATTATAACCAATTTGTGAATACGTATATTTGTGATCGTATCCATAAGGCAATTTCCCAAATTGCCATTTAAATCGTTTTCCACAGGTATTATCCTTTCCAGTGTCACACCAGCAATCCCTTCCCCAATCACGAAATTGCCTAATAGCACGATGAAGAAGGGAATTATTTGTCACAATAGCTCCACCTTCACCCATCGTAATTTGATGAGCCGGATAAAAAGAAAACGTAGCTACGTTACCGAATGTACCTGCCGGTTTACTATCATATGTTCCCCCGAGAGCATCACAACAATCTTCTATAAACCACAGATCATATTTTTTCACCAGTTCAAGAATTTCATTTATAGGCAGAAGATTACCCAGTGCGTGCGCTATCATAATGGCTTTTGTTTTTCTTGAAATGGCCTTTTGGATTAATTTAGCTATTGCGTTCCTGGATCCTATATCTACGTCTATAAATACCGGCATGAGGCGATTTTGGATAATCGGATTCGCAGTTGTCGGGAAAGCACAAGCAGTGGTAATAACCTCATCCCCAGGTTTCAATGCTTTTTTACCAAATATTGTGGCAGTAAGTGCAGTTAGTGCAACGAGATTTGCTGAAGAACCGGAATTCACTAAAGTAACATATTTTCGTCCGAGATATGAAGAAAAATTATTTTCAAACTGCTTTGAAAACTCTCCTTCTGTCCACCATCCGTCCTTAGCAACTTTAGTAGCGTTAGTTATTTCTTCTCTGTCGAACACCTTACCTGAGGCCGGTATATATAATTTATTCATGTAATCTACCTAGAGTACGCTCAACGATATAATTAGGTCTATCTTTTGTTTCTTCAACAATTACTTGAATATATTTACCAATTATCGATAATCCTAAAAGATTTACCCCTCCAAAAAACACAATAGCCACTAATATTGTCACCCCTCCTAAAATTGGGTTACCAAAAAGAAAATATAAAAAAATATATCCGATGATAAAAAGGAATGATAAAATAACAAAAAGAAAGCCAAAATATATAAGAAAATCTAATGGTAAATACGAAAATCCAAACACGCTTCGTTCTGCATGCCGAAAATACGACATAAAGGTATAAGAACTATGACCAAATTTTCGCTTTTTTCTTTCATATTCAACAAATGAAGTTGAAAAACCAACCCAAGCCCGAATACCTCGTACAAAGCGGTATTTTTCCGGCAGACTCATCATTGCATCAACGACCTTTCGACTGTATATACCATACCCACTACTGTTTATAGGAATATCCACATTAGAAATAGTTTTCATGATTCCATAAAATGACTTCCTAAGAAATTTCATAAAAATAGGGTCTTCCGATTTCGAATATATCCCTAACACAGTGTCATATCCTTCTTCCCATTTATTAATAAATTTTGGCATAACATTGACTGGTTCTTGCATATCACAGGGAAACCCTATTACTGCATCTCCTTTTGCATAATCAAACCCTGCCTGTGCAGAAGCCTCAGGACCAAAATTTCTTGAAAGAAATACTCCGATAATACGTTTGTCTTTTGCAATAATTTTTTCAATTTCTTTTTGTGTCTCATCAGTACTTCCGTTATCTATAAAGATATACTCAAAAACATAATTTTTTATTGCTCTTGTAGTTTTTATAAGCGATTGATACGCAAAAGATACGTTTTCTTCTTCGTTATAGCAGGGAACAAAAATGGAAATTAATTTTTTTGACATAAAGAACTTTGTATTGTTTTTATATTCCATTTAATTTCTGACCAACCGTAAGCCAAAACCATAAGAAGACACATAACGGGATGCAAAAACCAAGCAGGATCAGGTACCATAATATATCCACGAATGCTTAAAAACAATGGTTGAATAATTGTTAATGAATAGAGAATGTACAGTAATAAATTCCGACGGTCTTTTTGGGATCTTGGATCATAAACAAGATATACACGCTTTCCCTTCATTTCATTCGTAAAATGCTCTTTCACTTGAACACGACGTTTAACTTGATCAAGTATGCCTAATTTTGTTGTATGAATAATTGAATTTTTTGTTACACCATAGGTGTCAAATGTCTTAGTCACTAGTCCTACAAATTTATCTGTATGATAAAATACATCATTCTTTTTCACTAAACCTTTAAATATATCCGCTCTGATGGCGAATCCGTTATCACCAACTGTCGGAAGCGTCTCTTTCGTAAATCGTATTTTATAATATTCCTTAGTCTCTCTGAGAATTTCACCTTTATCATACGTTCCTTGAAAAACTGGAATTTTGTCCGACTTACCTAAGTAATACAACGTTGGATCTGGGGAACCCAAAAGTGCTGTATATCGGGTAAGCATATTCATATCCGGTGTAGCTGTATTGTACGCAGGAAAAGTCGCGAATATCTCTTTATCTTCAAAAGGTTGTATCATTTCCGAAATCCAATATCTTGTTGGTGGAATATTATCAGACTCAAGAATGACAAGAATATCTCCAGTCATATACTGAAGGCTTGGATATAACCTATTAGAGCCCTCATCAGAATCATTTTGAAATACTTTCACAATGCAGCCAAATTTTTTGGCCAACTCAATACCGCCATTCTTTGTACCACCATCAAGAATGAGATGCTTTATCTTACCTTTGTACTTTTGATTTTTTACAGCCTTAAGCATGCGTGTAAACGTACACAAATGAGGATTTAATGTTCCGGTAACGATAGTAATAGAAAAATTGCTTTGCATATAATATCCAACCTATTATAATCGCTGATAAACAGTTATCAGCGACCCCCGTGTAACAGGGATATATTCTTTTTCTACTGCGAGAAATATTTGCTTCAACAAATTCAATTTATTTGCACGCAAAAACGACCTCCCACTAAGATAACCAAGGTACTTTACTCCAGCGTCAACTGAATCAAATGACTTATCCCGTAAAATATCGGTATCAACAAATAGATAAATTGGTTTGTTACGTTGAATTGTGTCGATAACATTTTGTATATCTTCATATACTATAAGATATGAAAGTGTTTCTATAAACGGCAAACCATTGTATTTACCTGCTAAAAAAGGAAGAATGTTGTCATATTTTGATAAAAGATATATCTGATTTTCGAAACAGTATTTTTGTATCGTGTTAACTGATTCTATAAACGGTGACGGATCCATAGTGGTTATGAACGATGCGGTAGGAAATTGCCAACGAAATACAACGTGGGTTTTAAAAATATTATCGTACTCGCCTTTTTGTTCTATTAGATTACTATGCTTTCCGCTTAACAATTCGGATTTCCCCATTGAGCCAAAATATTTAATTGTTGAAAAAATTATTATTATAAAGGTTGCACAAATTATATAAAATAATGGTAATTGAAGATAAGCAATAATTGTTTTTCTTTGCGCTTTCTCAAAAAATAAATAAATAAGCGATGTACAAAAAAATGAAATAAACGGAAATATAGACCAAAAATTATTTGGGCCGGTTATCAACATAAAATGAAATAAAAGAAATTGCACGTAAAAAAAGAAAAACCAGGATATATACTGCATGTATCCTGTACCCTTATGTAAAATGAATAGAATAATATAAAAAACTACGAATACGGCAAACATGTAAATTACTGAAAAGGGAAGCGGTAAATTTAAAAGGCCTAAAAAAAGATTGTTAGATATTGCATTTCTTCCAAATTTTATATATTGAAATATATAAAACCCTGTGAGAAGTGTAAGTATCATAAATATAATTGATAAAATTTTATTTTTATAATCTTCCATAAAAAATCTAATTATAAACGAAGAACCAAGAGTCATCATTCCGATGAGACCATAAAAAGGTTCGTTAACAACACCCAGAATACTAAAGAATAAGGCTCCTAATAAAAATAGTATGTTAGAACGTTGAATGAAAAAAAACCAAAAAATAATAATTCCTAAATCAAATATATGTCTAGTTGGCCAGAACCCCACACCCACAAGCATAGGAAGATAACCGAATTTATAAAATCCATATGTTATTCCTAAAATAAGAATTATTACATACTCAATTCGTCGAAAAAAAATATAAGCTAATAAAATAAATAAGCAGTAATATACAAACGAAGATACAAATAAAATTTTCAATATTCCTTGATAGGAATAACCTGTTGTAATACGAGCTATTTCCCGAATACCAAATAAGTTAAACAAACCATATTGTACATTGATGTCTTTAATGTTTTTTCCTAAATTCAATTCATTAATTGGTTCGACAATATGATTAAAGTGATGAATAATTAACGAACCGTCGTAAATTATCTCTCGGAGCTCAAGATGGTTCTTTACAATAAAATCTTTTTCTTCTTGTGTATACTTTTTTAACTCTTCTTGAAAACCTATCACAGAAGTTTGTATAAAAGATCCGGTAGCGACTTTTTTGAATATACACCGCTTATCATTTATATTTGCTTCATCATTATAGGACATACCGTATGACCCCCCAAATAATTCACACTGTCCCTTATCATCATTAACAGAAAATTGGTAATTATGTATATCGTATAGTGGGTGATTTCCAAAAATATTATGATTTGAAATGAATTCAGTATTATCAACAACTTTTTCTTTTAAAATAGTATATTCGGGAATGTCTAAATATTCATTTTTAATTTTTAGTTCATCAAAAAGCAATGGCCTGAGTATATTGAAAAATAGCGAAAGACTAATGATAAGTAATACAACATAAATTATTGTTCTGTATCGTTGAAAAATATTATTAATCTTAGATACTTGAGGTATCATCCAGGGCGCTGTTAGAATAATAAGCCAAATTATCGAGCTCTTAAAAAAGATTGACATCAGGGTCATTAAACCAGCGAAAATAACCCATATAATTGTATACTTTGTTGATAAAATCCATATTGGTTGAATATTTCTCCATTTAGTATTATTAAATATCAGTAAAACAAAAATCGCGTATAGAAATAGCAACAAGATCATCACTAAGTAAAGAGCATTTCTTTGAACGTTTTCAGGGTAAAAAAAAGGGCGAACATTAAATAGTACCTGAATTTGACTATCAAACACATCGAACCAAATAGAAAATACGAAATGTGTAAGAGATACAGCTAAATGATATACACCGATGATACATGCAGCCATGTGGAAAACAAACGCATTTTTCCTCAATGTTTTCCAAAACCTTAGATTAAACTGATATTGAAATTTTGATATAAAATTCATCACTCTACAATTTGGGTAGCAGATAAATTATATTTTTAAGCCCTAATGTGTTTATTTGTTCTTGTATCTCTTTTTGAAAACGAAAGGAACAAATAAGTATGGGGTTAGCCTTTTTTCCTATTTCTGTCGGTTGAATAATATCAAATCCTACAAATTTCTTTTTTTTTGTTACGTCTGTTTCAATAAAAAGACAAACTTTATTTTGAAGGTTTGTTGATATCATAAGTCTTTGTGTTAAAGCACCCACGCCCCAGATAAAAAGGTCATCCGGCAATTTATTAATAAATTTAGCGAGCTTTTGTTCCTTATTCCTTGAAACATATATATAATTCTTAATATACTCTTCAGATGGTCGTTTTCTTTTCCACATTGTATACAGGACGTTTTTATCAGTCATACAGAATATACAATCAAAATTAGTCAACAAAAGCTGAAGATGCGTGAATGAAAAAAAATTGATATGTTCTGTTGAAAATTCCCCAAAAGGCTCTGTAACTGAATTATTAAAAGACTCGATGTCAGGAACAGAAATAAATACTACTCCGTTATCCTCCAGTAAATATTCAATTTTATTAAAACACTTTTTTAAATCGTTAAGATGCTCGAGCACGGCAGTTAACATCACGCAATCGAATTTCTTTTTTGGCAAAAAACTCAAAAGATCTTTGTTAATGACCCTAATACCGTATTTATCTTTAGCGATTTTTTTACATTTTGTAGATGGGTCAATTCCCGTAAGGTACAGATATCCTTTGTTCTTTAATAGAAACAATAGATGTCCAGTTGAACACCCGATATCTAGAATTCTAAATTTCCTATCGGTATACCGCGAAACAATATCTGCATATTGTTCATGCAGCTCTGTATCGCGTTCAATAATATATTTAGCGTTATTTTTATAATAGACGTTCAACGAATTCTGAGATTGAGAAACGTCGACGTATATAAACCCACACTTATTACAAACAACAATCTTGTGATCGTAGTTTTCACTAAAGAATTTTTGAGTATAAATCTTCCGGCAGGCCAATGATTCACATATGGGACATGCGCGGTGATATATATTTAAACGCTTCATGTGTAGGCAACTAGTTCCTTTCTATTTATAATATCTATATTCTCACTATACCAGCGATAAAGCTCCAAAACACTCTTTTCTATTGATGTGAAAGAAAAATTGTATAAAAATTTTTTCAATCTTTTATTATCACCGCTATATTCCTTTTTTTTACCTTTTTCTTTGATATATATTGGAACCTTATGTTTTGAGATAGACGATATTAGTTTTGCCAAAAAATACAGGTCAACTGATAAACCTCTACAAATATTAAAATCGTGATATGGAATATCCTTTGTTTCAATAAACTTTCTTACAATTGAACACAGGTCGCTTATATCGAGATAGTCAAACTGCACATTTTTTTGTATAGTAATCGGTTCTTTCATGAGCGACCTGCAAATAGCGTTTGAGATAAAACGTATACGCCAATCCTCATACTTCCCAAAAACTCCAAACAACCGTAAATCAAATATTTTTTTGCTCTTAGACGCGTGAAGTGACATGATATATTTTGAATATCCATATTCATCCGTCGGGACATGTTCATTGAAATACTGTTCTTTCATGCGTGGAATATAATATTCCCTACCGTATTCTGCACCAGATCCAAAATAGAGCATGCGATTATAATATTGATCCGCTCTTGCTAAATTAAAAAACATTCGAAGATTATCCAGCAATACATGCTGATCATAATTATTAGATGTAACCGTAGCATTATGTGTTGCGCAATGTATGACTGTATCAAAAGCATTTTTTTTTAAATATCTGTACACATTATCTGTATCAAGTAAATTCAGTTCTTTTCTTGTCGGAGAGCAAACATTATAAATAGATTTGTACGATTCAACAATATTTTTACCAATAAATCCTCTACTTCCAAGAACCAATATGGATTTTTTCATAAATATCGATTAATTAATAATTTATTTTAGCACGCATAACATAAAGTATCGGTAATCTCATCAGTAAAGTGACGCAGATATAATCGATATGTAGGATTAAGCTTATTTATTAGTATTGGAAGATTCCATAAATCTTCAGCGTGATGATATACAGAAATCATTAGCTTGGGTCTATATCTACGAATAATGCTCGATGCCCCTATTAAGGCTTCTTTCTCGACCCCTTCAATATCCATCTTAATTAATGTTGGTTTCTCTTTGTTTCGAAAATAATCATCAATTGTTGTTGTACGAATTGTATTAACATTCGCATTATGCACTGCTCTATTTGATTTATTTATAATTCGTGAATCTACATTACCATTGCCATTAAACTGTATCTTTCCTGTCTTATTATACATTCCCTGTCTCACAAGGGTGATATTCTTAGCTTTCGTTTTTCTACAATAATCCTCAAGGCTCATATAATTATTGTGATCGGGTTCAAAAGAATAGATTGACGAATATTTTCCATGAGTTGTTTTTAAAAAGTCTTCAATTGAATCTCCTGTATAGGCTCCTCCATCGGCAAAAATCTCATTTTCTTTAAACTTGAATAAGTTATCACAATGGTAGGGAGAAGTTCTTGCATTTGCATTATGCAGATACTCTTTTTCAAAAGTTAAACGAAACAAAATTAATTTCAAAAATACATCTTTTGATTCTTGATCTTTAAGTAAATCCATTGCTATACGTATTTTGATGTAATTATTTCGATAAAATATACTTTCAAATATATTATTATATTCTGGAGAAATAAAAACGTTGGGGTAAAGCATATTCAGATAAACTAAGGGGAATACGGACTGAAAACCTTCTGTAAAGAGATTCGTATAAATTTCAGTTTCATGAGATAGGCTTGCAACAACAATTGGATTCAATCGTAATATTTTTTTTGCCTCAGACAAAGAAATCACAGGAACTTTGTTAATTACTTTCCCATGAAGACTCGTGTTGTTATCAACAAAATAGCTCACGTGCATTCCCGCAGATATCATCTCCTTAAGAAATGTTTTCCCCATTGTTGCTGCACCAAAAATTGCTACTGGTTTGGAAAAAAGTAATTCTTTAGCGGGATACTTATAGTGAATAAGTGATTTCCATATATATTTACGCGATTTTATAGTTAAATAATTAATTAATTTGGCCATATTATATAGTTACCCGAATTAATGATTTTTCTACCAACACCTTAAAAAGGTTGACAACAATTCTCAAACATTATTTTGTCTAAACATACCCGCTGACCAGACCTGCTGCATCTTTTGAAATGGGTCAATCATAACCTCACAAACCAGTGGACCTTTTTCCTTCATTATTTTTTTTAGTTTAAACAACTCATTATCTTTGTTGATCCTCATATATTTATATCCCCATGCCGGTATTATTTTTGCATAATTTGGCAAGCTTACGCCCGTTTCGGGAGAGGAAGCAAATTCTTTTTTGAAATATTTTAAATGAGTATTTCTAATTGAATAGTAGCCCCCATTGTTTAATATAAAAATAATTATTGGTAATTTGTGATGTAAAATGGTCTGCAGTTCTTGAATATTTAGCATTATTGAACCGTCTCCTTCAAAACAAATAGTTGGTCTTTTACCGGCTGCAAAACACACACCTATTGCCAATGGTAAACCTTGACCCATTTGACCCAACCCGTCATTTCCTATCAATCTTTGTCCTTTTTTAATTCTAATAATTTGGTGTGTACTTGAAGCAGACATCGCGTTGGACCTAACAATATTTTGTGTTTTAAGATATATATTTATCTTATCTAAAAATTTATAAATATTAACATATTTTTTACTAGATCTGTATTCATTTAGATCCATATTTTTAATTTCGACGTCCCACCTATTTAACTGTATCTTTTGCGTATATAACTTGCTTAACAATATTTTCGGATCCGTGAAAATCGGCAAATCGATTGAGAGAATTTTTTTATTAAGCTCCCCTTTATCAAAATCCGCCATTATTTTATAAGCCTGAGTAGCAAAATTTTTATAATCGTGGGAAGTTTGTGTCAATGATAATCTATCCCCAATAACTAATAATAGGTCGCAATTATCAACTGCCCAATTTGCAGTATAATTCCCCCACATTCCTTGACGTCCTAAATAATTTGGATATTCATAAGTGACTAAATCATCAGCTGTATAAAGCGAAGTAATAACGTTAATCTTTAGTTTATTGATTAATTTCCAAAGAATCTCTTCTCCACAGGCCAATCTAATACCATTACCGACTAATAATAGAGGCCTTTTCGCCTTATTAAGCATAGTGACAATATGCTGCATGGGGATTATATAATTCGGTGGAGGAGGAGGCGAAAACCCACGAAGTGTTAAGGGATTAATGTCCACTTCTTGAATATCGAGCGGTATTTCAACCCAAGACGGTCCGGGTCTGCCGGAGTTCGCCAAGTACGCTGCTTTCTCGAGATGATAACGAATATCTTCTGCTTTTCTCACTGTTTCTGCGTATTTACTAATAGGTTTTACTAAATCAATAACATTCAACTCTTGAAAACCCGTCGCTCGTACCATTAATTTTCCGTACCTTCTTGGAGTAATAATAGCGGTTTTCACTTGACCATTAATTATCAATAAAGGAATACTATCCAACCAAGCCCCAGCTGCACCGGTGATTGCATTAGTTCCTCCTGGACCCGTAGTTACCATAGCTACCCCAATAGTATTGTTAATTCTAGCGTAACCCTCAGCCGCTGTTGCGACTGTTTGTTCATGATGGCAGCAAACAGCATTTATGTTTTTAGATTTTCCCAATGAATCAACAAGGTGCATTATCCCACCACCTGAAAGAAAAAAAACTGTATCCGTTTTTTTTCCCAAAAAGTCAATTACATAATCGCTAAGCTTCATATTGTGTTGATGAGTAATTATACATAAGATACATTATTAGTTGCAACACAAGCAATAAATAGGTATACTTCATGAATTGAAAATAAATCTACTATGTTTAAATCTATTAAAATCGGGGACAGAATAATTGGAAAAAATCAACCTACTTTTGTAGTTGCAGAAATTGGCCTAAACCACAATGGTAGTTTAGATTTGGCAAAAAAATTAGTTAATGAAGCAAAAAACTGCGGAGCCGACGCCGTAAAATTTCAAAAAAGAGATTTGAAATCAATTTATAAGATTGATATTTATCATGATCCTAATAAAGATTGTCAGGGAACGGCGCATCTAGTCGACATAGTGAAGCGATTTGAATTGTCTGAAAAAGAATTTATTGAAATTAAAAAATATTGTGATAAGTTAAACATTATCTTTTTTTGTACTCCATGGGACTTAAATAGTGTTAGTTTTTTAAAAAAACTTAAGGTTCCTATTTATAAAATAGCTTCCGCTGATCTTACAAACATTCCATTAATAAAAGCAATAATTAAGGAGCATAAGCCAATTATTTTATCTACAGGCATGGCTCAAGAATCTGAAGTGAGGTATACCGTCAATCTTTTAAATAAATATAACGCAACATTTGCCTTACTTCATTGTGTTAGCGCGTACCCACCAGCTTTTAAAGATATAAATCTTAACATGATAGATGTTTTAAAAGAAAAATATGACGTACCCATAGGATATTCCGGTCATGAAAGAGGGATAACTATTGCTATTTGCGCCGTTGCAAAAGGATCGAAAATAATAGAAAAACATTTTACACTTGATCGCTCTATGGAAGGACCAGATCATAACATATCATTAACACCAGAAGGATTTAAAAAAATGGTTGATAGAATTCGGATTGTTGAACTAGCTCTAGGAAATGGTAAAAAAACTCTTGTTCGTGGTGAAATGCTATACAGAGAAATCTTAGCAAAAAGTCTGATCTCCCTGAAACCAATAAAAAAAGGCCAATTAATCGCTAGTAATATGATAGGAGTAAAATCACCAGGAAAAGGACTTAGTCCACAATTAATAAGTAAATTAATAGGAAAAAACTCTAAGAGAGATATTAAGCAATACGACTATTTTACTCATAAGGATTTATAAATAATTTAGTATGAAAATTGGCTTAAAGGCGAGATTTTCTGACTTAAATGAGATAATGTTGCTTTCTCCTGATTTTATAGAATTTCAATTTTCTGATAAAGATCCAGATTATAATTTTGAGCCAAAATCTAAATTCAACATACCCTGTCTTATTCACCTACCTGAAATGTGGAACGGTTACTTAATAGACATATCAAATGTAGGTAATGAAAACCAAGTTTTACCTTTGGAAATTTCAGTAAATATTGTTCAAGAAATGATATTAAAAAGTGAAAAATTCTTCGGACATTTTAATAATAATAATAATATATTTATACTTCACCCCTGTGGCCAAACTTTTGAAAAGGACAAAATGGAAAATAATAAATATAGGATGGAAACGTTAATAAAAAGTTTAAAGCAAATAAAAACTAATAATTCCGAGATTTTAGTTGAAAATTTACCACCTTTTCCGTGGCATTATGGGGGGCAATGGAATTCAAACTTTTTTATGGATATGAATGAAATTCTAGAATTCTGCAAAATTACGAAAAGAAAAATATGTTATGATTCCTCGCATTCTAAATTATTCTGCAATACTTATCATAAAGATTTTTTTAAGCAACTGAATATTATAAAAAAATACATCGCTCATGTTCACGTTGGTGACGCAAAAGGTGTTGATGGCGAAGGAATACAGATAGATGAAGGTGAAATTGACTTCAATAAATTTTTTAGGGAATTAAAAGGTTATACAAGAATGATAGTTAACGAAATATGGATGGGCTACCTTGACGATTTTTCTGGTTTTAAAATTGCAAATAAACGAATAAAAAAATACTTAGCGCAATATTCTTGAATACCAATATAATATGTTTATTGCCTTCGTTTGAATGCTCTCTTTAGTTTTCCATCCTACGTATTTTTTCACTTTTGTATAATCTAGAGATTGGTATGGTATTTCGTTTTGAATTATATTCAAAATTTTGTATTTAATTACTTTATTCAAAGCTTTTTCCATTTTTTTTATTACGTCAAGAACCGATAACGTCTCCTTTGAACCGAAATTAAACGCCTCACCTAAAATATTCCTTTTTGTTTCCAAAAGAGTCATATATCCCGCTGCGACATCCTTAACATATATATAATCGCGTACATACGTCCCATCACTTCTGATCTCCAAAGGTTTTCTGGTAATCAATGACTTACATATCCCAGGAATTATTCGTTCTAAGTGAAGATCACCTTCACCGTATACATTACCAAACCTGGTAATAACTACGGGTAAACCATATGTTTTAAAATATGTTTGAGCTATCAGGTCTTCGCAGGATTTTGATACATCATATGGATGATCTCCTTGAAGAGGTGATAACTCAGTATATGATTTATTTGTTTTTCCATAAGCCTTATCTGACGAGGCGATAAGAATCTTTTTAACATTTAGATATTTTCGACATGCTTCTAATATATTAATTGTTCCCATTATATTTGTTTCGAAAACCTCATATGGGTGATCGAAAGCCTCTTGTACAATTGGTTTCGCTGCTAGGTGGATTATGTATGTCGGCTTGATAGATGTAAAAATCAATTCTACTTGTTTTTTGTTTCTAATATCTGCTATTTTATAATCTACCTTTTTATTTAAATGATTTAAAAAAAAATATGATTTACTTGGAAGTTGGATATCAATAACCACAACTCTATATTTCTTTTTCAATAATAGTTCAACTAGATGAGATCCGATAAAGCCCGCTCCCCCCGTGACCAAAACAGTTTTTTTCACCATACCTTCCATTTAGGATTCGTCGACCATTGTTTATTTAATTTTTCCACATCTGAGTATGTATCCATGCACTGCCAATAGTCCTTATGGATATATAGTGACAACTGCATTTTTTCAATAAGTCGTTTTAAGGCCGGGTGTTCTAGTTCGTTTACACGAAGATAATTAAAAAAATCATACTTAAATACCATAAAACCGCCATTCACCCAATCCCGAAGAACCGGCTTTTCAACAAAAGCAGTGACTCTACTTCGTGAGTCGATGCTTACAAGACCGTATTTACTTTGTGGAAATACTCCTGTTATAGTACCGATGGTTCTTTGCTTTTTATGAAAATTAACAAGTTCATTAATATCAATATTTGCCACTCCATCCCCATATGTAACCATGAAGTCCTCTCCTCCAGGAATATAATCCTTTACACGCAAAATTCTTTCTCCTGGAAGAGTTGATTCCCCTGTATCAACAAATGTTATTTTGAAATCATCAGTGTTTCTTGAGCTTGATTTATCTCTATGAATTTTCGTATACCCTGATCTAATAGTTAGGGTAAAATCATTTTGGAAAAATTTTTGGTTAAGAAAGTATTCTTTAATATAATCCCCTTTATATCCCAAAGCAATAATAAAATCATTAAACCCGTAATAGCTATATATTTTCATTATGTGCCATAAAATCGGTTTGTTTCCGACTAGCACCATCGGTTTTGGCTTAAATTCCGTTTCTTCTTTGAGACGGTATCCAATACCACCACACAAAATGACTGTTTTCATAATTTGAATATGTGTTATTATAGCATTCACAAGCTACACTGAGTCAAATAAATATGCAACCTCCTGTGAAAAAGAAAAACAATCTAATTATTTATGTTAATTTTGCTCCGTATGAAAATGCAGGAAAAATTTTGGATTTTCTTTTCGAACGATTTGATGTAATTGTTTCTTTCAGATTCAATTTTCATAGGCTATCAGGCAGTTCAGATAACAGTAGGTTGATAATATATCGTAAAGGTAAAAGTTTTGTAAATCACCCACTCTATTATATTCCAACTCCACCGAGCATCGCTTTTATTATTCTTCCCATTCGATCGTTTATTATTTTTTTGCAAATTATTTATTACCTAATTCAAATTAACTATATATATGGAACACCAAATACATATTTTACGGTTAACGCCTTTACGGCTTGGTGCGGAAATGTCGCAAAAAAATTAGGACTAGTTAAACGAACCGTATTTTGGGTTTGGGATTACTATCCACCTAATCATAAGGACACGATAGTGCGATTTATGCGCTGGCTATATTGGCACTATGATAAATCAGCTACCTTAAAATCGGATGCTGTCATATTTTTAAATAGTAAACTTGAAACACTTAGAAAGAAAATTAATTTACTTCCAAAGTTCAAAAAATATGACGTGGTTGAAATTGGAACAAATCCTATCCCAACATCGAAAACATACAAAGGAAAAACTCTTCGACTAGTTTATTTGGGTGTTCTAAAACAAAGTCAGGGCTTAGACGTATTTTTTGATTCTGCAATAGGTCTAAAAAATAAATTTTTAAATATTACATTGGATATTATAGGTTCGGGACCAGATGAAGATTATTTTAAGAGCCGAGCTTTATCTTGTCCGATAAACGTTCGATTCCACGGATATATATCTGACGATATTATCGTTGATGAAATTATTTCAAAGTGTCATATTGGTCTTGCAATATATGAGAATGACAAAAGTAACGTGTACCACTTTAGTGACCCATCAAAAATTAAAAGATATATTTCGCAAGGCCTTCCAGTCATAACAACCAATGTATTTGAATTTTCTAAAGAGATTGTTTTAACAAAATCCGGTATTTTAGTTACTGGAACGCAAGATAATCTTATTAACGCTATAGTAACAATTACTAATAATTACGTAGTTTTCTCCCAGAACGCTCTTCGCCTTGCAAACAAATATTATTACAGAAAAATCTACCCAAGATTATTCAATACATCCTAGTACATTATTTCTATACCAACGTACAGTGTTGAGAAGTCCTTCATGTAACTGTATTTTAGCTTGGAAACCAATTTTTTCTTTAGCCTTCGCGTTGTCACTATTTCTTCTTGGACTGCCATCGTATTTTGTTGTATCAAATGTAACCTTTGGCTTTTTTCCAGTAACATTAACTATTTGATCCACTAAATCCTTAATTGTTACTTCTTCATCAGTTCCAAGATTAATGGGGTCCGGAACAGGATATTTTTCAATCGCGTCAATCATACCTTTAGCTAGATCGTCCACATACAAAAAGGCACGTGATTGCTTTCCGCTACCCCAAACAACAACAGGGTTCTCTCCGTCCATTACACGCTTAATGAGCGCTGGAATGACATGTGAAGATTTCGGATCGAAATGATCTCTTGGACCGTAGGCATTATATGGTCTAACAATACCTATTTTCATACCAAATTCTTCCGCATAATACATTCCTAATTTTTCCGCTAACCGTTTTGCCCAACCGTATCCGCCGTTTGTAGGCTCTGGCAAACCAATAAATCCTTCTGTTTCGGACGTAGGAATCTTTGCATCATGTGGATATACACAAGCACTTGAAACAACTAAAAATCGTTCAACTTGCTCAAGACGTGCCGCTTCAAGCATAGTTGAGGCAATAAGAATATTACACCGTAGCATGGTCGCATGATGTGCTCTATTATATTCAATTCCCCCCACACGCGCTGCTAAATTCATAACAACTTCTTTTCCTTTACATGCCATTTGAGAGCTTTGTAAATCAGTACAATCGCCCTTAATAAGGGTAATTTTCTCCTTAAGGTATTCAATATTCTTGCGATTCTCATTACGCATACTATCCAAAACTGATACATCAGCCCCAAGCTTCACCAATCGTTCAACTACATGGCTACCAATAAATCCATTTCCTCCTGTTACTAATACTTTTTTGTTTGTCCAAAACATACATTACGAGAATATAGAAATAAGTGTTTTGATTTCTTTATTTGTAAGTTCCGGATTATTTCCGAAATATAAACCCTGTTTGTGGATAAGCCGGGCATTTGGACACTCTAGTAAGTCCTCTTTTATGTATTTCTTATAAAATGGCTGTGCTGTGATGTCCCCTCCTACCACTGGTCGGATCTCTACAATTTCATCACATTTCTTCACTAATTCGTTTCGTATTTTTTGCGTTCTGCAAACTAACGGAACCGCAAAATTAGAAACAACGTCAAGATGATCATAACGTATAGAAAAATATCTCATGCTATTTCTATAAATTGCTTTTGCCATTTTAATAAAATTCGATTCCCGTTTATTGACAATAGTGTCCAAATATTGTAGCTGCGTATTTCCAATAAACCCTTGTATTTCTGTAGCGCGAAGATTATACCCCAAATCATAAAATGTGTAACGAGAATAAAAAGTTTTATTTACATGATTTTTAATACGAATTTTCAGCTGTCTATCTTCAGTCAAATTTCTATCCCACCCATGTGCTCGTACGAATTGCAACATCATTTCGAGGTTTCTATCATCAGTACATACTGCTCCTCCTTCAATTGTTGACATGTGATGACCGACATAAAAAGAAAATGTGCTTGCTAATCCAAAATTCCCTAATTTTTTTCCTTTATAGACTGATCCGAGTGATTCACAATTGTCTTCTATCAGTAAAATGTTATTATTTTTACAAAGTGTAGCAATCTTACTTATATCATCACAAAATCCTAATAGATTTGTCAAAAAAAGCATTTTAAGAGGTTGTTGTTTTAATACTACCTCAAGAGTTCTTGGAGAAACATTTAGAGTATCAAGCTCACAATCAATAGGCACCGGTTTCAAACCAAGTTCAATAAGCGGCATAACGTTTGTTGACCAAGTAAGGGCTGAGAATCCAACTTTGTCGCCTCTATTTAATCTCCCTAAATTTAACAAGGCTTGAATTATTGCTAGATTTGCGCTACTTCCGCTGTTCACTAAGACACAATAATTTCTTTTTTGATATTTTGCAAAATTGTGTTCAAACTTTCTGCACTCATCTCCGATACTTAATTTTTTGGATTTTAGGATAAATGCACTAAGTTTCTTCTTCGTATCTGCTTCATTAATAAATGTTGATTTAATAAGGTTTATCATTATATTGTCATTATAGGGCATTATACTGTGGTTGAAAACTCGGTTTTTTTAAGCTGCTTACATACTTTCTAAATAAGACTCACTTATTTTTAAATTTTTAGTAACCGTATAATAATTCATATAATAAATATAATCTATTATCTGTTTGCCGATACATAATCGCGTATATTAGATGATATATTTTCTATATGCTGAGTGTTGCTGTAATAGTAGATACCTACAATTTGATTTGTTGAAATATTTTTATTTCCTTTAACAAACTTAAGAAGGTCATCCTTGTTCCAATAGTATCCAAAGCCATTTCCTCCAATTTCTTTATACCCCTGCGTATTTATATCCCAGAAATAATTTCCTTCACGCTCTAATAATTCATGTGATATAACCCCTTGCCTATAATAAAGGCACATTAGCGTATAACCAATTCCTTGTTGAAATGGAATTTTTTGTTGTGGAAGCAAATAGTAACTCGTTATATCACCAGTCACATAGAAAATTGGGTTTTTTGGCAGATTTTGTATTCGCTCTCTAATTTGCTTTAAGACTGAAATCCGTTCTTGGGCGACTTGCACTTGAAAGTTTATGTCTCTTTGAATAAACTGGATATTTTTTACTAAATATAAAGAGCTCACAATTAACATGATACAAAACAGTAATAAAAAGTGTATTTTTTTTCGCGAGGCAATAACATTACAAATACTTTCAAGTAACACACCGATCAATAATCCTCCACCAGCCATACCGAAATAGAAATAACGTGAGTCCAAATAGGTCGCTCTGCGTTCAAGAATGGCATACGGCATGAAAGATAAAAAGATAAACAAAATTACAAAAATTATCTGCTTGATTTCTTTTATATTTAACAACGTAAAAATTGTTAGTAAGGTTACCATAATAATTGATAAAAAGACGAATAAAATTGTAGAAAATAAAGTTATTGATTGTAATGACGGAAAAATATTTGTTATTAGTTGAGATGGGATAAATATCTGAGAAAAAGAAAGAATTGGATACAGCAAAACATTGTGTACAATTTTTCCAAATCCGCCATTTGATTGCCCAACGAACACACCCCATTGTGTTGAACTATTAAGCAAACGTGAAATTGTAATAACAGTTGTGAAAATAAAATATACCAATAATGGTAAAAAATATTTGAGGTCACGAATACGATATTTATTCTTTTGGGCAAACAAAATATACATGCAGGGTAACAAAATAACTAACATTAAAGCCGACTCTTTATAAAGATATGAAATAATCAAACTAATGCCAGACAAAAAAACACACTTCACTTTTTGCTTATTTAAATATGAGAAAAAAAATAAAATTGACAATAAGCTAAAAAATACTGATGAGAGAGTTACAGTACTTGTCGCGAACCATGACACTGCCTGTGTTCCATTTTGTGAAATAAGAAAAAATAGACCTGCGCCCCATGCCCCAATCCTAGAATTCAACAACCTATACGCAATCATATATACAAGGATAGTATTAAGAGCGTGCATAATGATTGAAAAAGTGGCAAGAGGCCAGATGTCGAAGGGGAAGAGATCAAAAAATATATAATGAATCGGAATAACGAATGGTCGTCCGAGTGCAGTAAACAAATGTACCAGCGATTGGCCTCCTATTGCACCTTTCCAGCCATTTACAAAAAATGCGCCCAAAGTCAACCACTCGTCTTGTTGATAGAATGTCTCGAACAACCCATTATATATAACATATGTTAATATAAATGCAATAAGTGAAAAGGACAGAAAGGATAATTTTGGCTTGTCTTTTAAAATATTCATATATAATTAATTGTCGTTATTTGCTATCAAATAACTCCAAATATAAATCGTTAGTAATATTCTTAAAAGAATTCGTATTTCCGTCGTAAAATAGACCAACAATTTGATTTTTCTCAACTGATTTATTTACAATAAGTTCTTTTAATACCTTTTTATCGTAAAAATATCCAAAGCCATTTTTTCCAAATACTTTGTACCATTGTTGGCCAAATGTCCATAAACGGTTTCCTGAAATTAATTCCTTAGGAATTACGCCCGTATCGTAATACCAGATCATAAAAATATATCCAGGATTAAGGCCCAATGGCACAAAATGATTTTCATTTCCGAAATATGTGCTATTCCCTGTTAAAAATATTATTGGTTTGTTTGGTAACGTTGGAAAAATCTTTGATAACTCAAACAGCACATGTTTTGTATTTTGACTAAAAATTACACTTCTATTTACTTCGCGTTGTGTTAATGTTATTTGTTTGCCATACCATAGAGCTATCACAATGACGATAAACAAAATTGAAATTATACGTGGGATTTTTGTTGAGAATAGACACTTTTTTATCGTATCTATGATAGTTGCAAAAAATATTCCTATACCTATCATTCCCGCGTATAGATACCTTGATTCTACGTATGAAGTATTCCTATCTAGCAAAAACACTGCAACAGTTGAAAAGCTTAAAAAATAAAAAACAAGTCCCATGATAATAGTTTTCCGTTGGGTTTTATTTAATACAAACGAAATACACAAAATAATGATAAAGATAAACGACAATAAAAGAGATATTAAATCCGAAAGAATATTTTGGGAAATTGCATCGATGTTTGTAATAAATTGAGGAAGATTTCCATAGTTAAAAAATAAAAATTTTCTTGCTGATTTAAACATGTATTCTGCGGGAATAAATGCCTGGCTTAAAGAAATTAATGGGTAATAAAACCAATTAAAGATTGCTTTTATTAAATAACTTAGTACGGATGACTTAAGAGAAATTATGCTTAATCCATTAAATGTTACCAACTTATAGTTTATTAATCCAAATAATACAATAAGAAAACACCAATATCTATTTACTAAATTTTTTATATTGTATCGCCGATGTGATAACAACATATAAAGAATCGGAAGCCATATAAATACATAAAAATAGGCATCCTTAAATAGGAACGCTATATAGGCAGTTATAATAGTAATAAATAGATATATTTTTTTAGATTTTTCTAAGAATTTAATCAAAAATAGTTGAGACGTCAAAACTAATGCTACTGCAATGGGATCTTGGGTAATATTTGCAAACCACGTAATGCTTTGATGAGCTCCACTAACCGTAATAAAAAATATTCCGCCAATAAAAGCTATAAAGAGGCTATTTGATATTTTTTTTAAAAAAATAAACAACAATATTCCGTTTAATATATGAAACGCGTATGCGGTAACGACGAATGGAGTTATATTGAAATCGAAAAAATACATGAATGTACCTGTCAACAAACTAGCAAGGGGTCTACTTCTTCCTGCTAACAATTCAATAAATGAAATTTCTTGTAACCCTGCCAAAGGTCCATAGTTGTACACAACCCCTTTTCCAATCCATTCGTCACTCGAATAAAAAATATTATTTAAGCTTTTATATGAAATGAGTGTTAATGCAATAACTAGAATTGAGTAAAACAGAAAAGTCCACCCATTTTTCTGTTTAATCCATACATCCGATTGTTTGACCATATATTTATAAGAATGATAGATAATACTTCAAGTTCGGATATTTCATGACTTTTGGAAAAAACGCTTGATCAGATTGAACACGAAGATTCTGTTGTATATATTGTCTGTAACTTTTTGTTCTTTTAATATTTTGAATATTCCATGCGATTGCCCTCAATATCGCCCACCCAAGATTAAACTTCAATCGTATAAATGAAAAACCGGCAAAACCTAAGCATAAAAACAGATGTAAAGGAAGAATTTTCCATAGCTCTTTTGTGCTTAAATTCTTACTATATGAGTTAATTCGGTTCTTAAACGAATGGTATTGCACAAACGCATTATTCATTGAACTACTCGTAGCACCCATTTGGTGATAAATAACAGATTTATAAGCATAAACAATATGATAACCTTCAAGCCAAGCGCGGTGACACATATCTGTTTCCTCAAAATACGCGAAGTAAAAAGGATCTAAAATATTTCCACCGACTTCAATTTCCTTTAAAACCGACTTTTTAAACATCATACACGCACCTTTTGCCGTATAGAGATCAATTTGTTTATTATATTTTGCCGTATCTTTTGCACCGAATCCGTAGTGATATAAAAAACCTGTCGGCGTAAGGAAGGCTCCAACGCTGTCATGCGTATCCGGATGATCCATAAGGAGAATCTTGCTTTGCACTCCCCCAATAATCGGATCGCTTTCTATCACCTTCACAAGCTCTGTCAGGAATGTCCTGGTAACACGGGTGTCATTATTGAGAAAAAGAACATATTTACCCTTGACCACCTTATATCCCACATTATTTGCATCAGAAAAACCCAAATTCTCTTTGTTTACGATGATCTTCGTCTTCGGATACCGTTTTTTAACCCAATTGACCGACTCATCTTTGGAAGCGTTATCGACAAAGATGACCTCGTAATTTTTGTAGTCCTGTCTTACAAGGCTTCCGAAACAGTCAGGAAGCCACCGCAAACCGTTCCAGTTAATGATGATGATAGAAATAAGTTCCTGTTTCATGGATTTATATCTTTGAACTCAATGCGCCAAGTGCCAATGCCACCATTTCCAGTGTCTTCATATATAGCATTCCCAATCCTACCACCGGATCATGGAATAATACAGCCGGTTTTGCGAAAAAAAGACCGAAACGCCGGAAAATGTTTCCCTGTTTCACTACGGCACTCTTATTTTCCTTCTTTTTCATATAGAGCGCCATTTTTTTCCCATAGTAAAATTTTTTCCTTAATGTCTTCTTGAGGGATAGTATGCCTTCATTATGATGAATATATGAAGAAACTCTACCGATAGAATCAATTCCAAAGCGCAATTTTAACCGCTGTGGTAAATCAAAATCCTCAGGACCCGTCAGTTTCTCATCATACCCACCTAGATCCCGAAACGCCTTTTTATCAAAAAACCGTGCCGCCTCTATCCAATCAACGCCTTCATAAAATGAACGTTCTAACGCCTTACATTTAGTCCAAAATCCTGTACCGATAGATTTTTCAGGGATAACGAGAGCTTGAAAACCATCCTTTTCTAAAATCTTGATGCATTGTTCTACGACCTGAAGAGTCAAAATCATATCCGCATCGAGAAATAGAAGATATTCGCCTTTCGCTTTTTTCGCCCCGAAATTCCGCTGTGCTGAACGTTCCGGTCCCTTATCGTATACCGTGACACCATAGTATTTTGCGATCTCCTTCGTTTTGTCTGATGAATTGTTATCTACGATGATAACCTCGATATTCTTATATGTTTGTTGTTTGACGCTTTCAATACAGGCCCCGATATTCATAGCTTCATTTTTAGTGGTTATGATAATGGAGATGAGAGAGGTTGTCATATTATTGTTCGTTGTACCCAATAATCGTCCAGACAGACAAAAGAATAACAATAAGAAGAAGTCCAAACTTTACCCATCGAAACATCTTTCTTTTTTCCAATTTTGGAAATATACCAGGCAACGCACCAATAGCAACCATAACTAAATACGTTCTAAACACCGGATAGGAAAACCCCAACACCTTTCCCCAGCTTCCTGCAAACATGGAAAGGCCAGTCGTTATGAAAAATAATGCAGTAATAAAATAGTTCTTATTAAAAAATTCTTTCAGAAACACGGCAATTGCAATCGTCAAAAACGGGTAAAACGGATACCTGTACCATCCGTGAAGAGGCTCGCTCGGGATCGCAAAGACAAATACTGCCATATAAGCAAAAAACCCGAATATGATC
>Ga0172371_10002984_pt1 | contig 26493 bp, 15 predicted proteins | sample Lak12m_FD_114543 | JGI IMG/M metagenome (GOLD analysis project Ga0172371, IMG submission 114543) | Freshwater microbial communities from Kabuno Bay, South-Kivu, Congo - kab_022012_12m | ecosystem: Environmental > Aquatic > Freshwater > Lake | place: Democratic Republic of the Congo: South-Kivu... | reverse complement strand
TGGACAGTTGTGGCAGTGAATCGCTACCCGGCACATCGCACAAAACCATGCACCTGACCATTAACAGCGGCATTCCGCCGGCATGGAACCTGGTGTGGGAAAATTATGAAGGTATTTCGTTTCTTAAATATCGTATCTGGCGAAAAAGTATCGACAGTGGTTGGCAATTGATCGACAGCGTTTCGGCATCTTCAACCACTTATAGTGATTTGACACCTCCTGATGGCTTGCTGGATTATGCCATCGAAATTCTTTCACCCGATATTTGCAGTCCTTCGCTAAAGTCGCAAAACGCATTTACCAGATATAATTCATCCTGGTCCAATGTGGCAACCAATGTCATTAGCATGATCAGTGAAAATACGCCTTTGGCAACAATTGACGTTCATCCCAATCCATTTCATACTTCCGCAACAATTCATATTAGCATTGCACCAAAAGAAGCCGACCTGGTAATCTGCAATTTATACGGCCAGAAAATAAAAACCATAAATTGGGTTATGGAAGAAGAAATAAATATCAACAGGGGAAATTTGTCTGCCGGAATCTATTTTGTCCGTCTGGTAAGGGCCAATGACGTAATCGCCACCGGCAAATTCGTCATTACCGACTCACGAGACGATTAAAAAAAAATATGACAGCTATGCTACATAACCTATCAAATTTAGAGGCATTCATGTGGTTTTATCATATTTTCAACTGTGACAGCCTTCATTGTAAAACGAGAGTAACAAATCATAGATAACAATAATAATACAGCACTATATGAGAAAAATAATTTCATTTATGCACATATCGCTTGACGGTTTTGTTGCAGGACCGAAAGGAGAAATGGACTGGATTAAAGTTGATGAAGAAATTTTTGATTATGTCGGTTCGCGGATAAGCGAAGGCGACACTGCATTATATGGACGGGTAACTTATCAGATGATGGAAGATTACTGGACAACCGCAGGAGACATGCCTACAGCAACCAAACACGAAATTGAACATTCAAAGTGGTATAACAAAGTTTACAAAGTTGTTATATCAAAAACGCTGAAAGGTACTGATTTGAATAACACAAAAATTATTGGCGACAAGCTTTCGGACAGAATAAATGAAATAAAACAGCAGGCAGGTGGAGACATTTTGCTTTTTGGTAGCCCGACAGCAACGCATTCACTTATGCAACAGAACTTAATTGACGGCTACTGGCTATTTGTTAACCCTATTATTCTTGGACAAGGTATTCCATTGTTTGAGGGTATTAAGGACAAGATAAAACTAAAACTATTATCTACCCGACAATTTACTTGCGGGGTAACTGAACTGAATTACATAGTGGACAGACAATAACAACGAACCGCCAACACGAAACCACCGTTAGTGGGTGGCCACTGCAAATAGAAACATTTGAGCAATTAGTAAAGTACGGTGCCGGAAGACAATTTTAGGTTTCAAAGGCTTAAAAGTGCAATGCCCGAAACCGATGCGTTCATTTTAAGACAACATCCCACTATAATCAAAACGAGAAAATATGAGAAAAGTAATTGCAGCAATCAATATGACACTTGACGGGTTTTGCGACCATACAGCAATAATTCCTGATGAAGAAATACATCAACATTATACGGAACTTTTAAGTGAAGGGGATGCAATTCTTTACGGCAGAATAACCTATCAACTTATGGAATATTGGCGACCTCTGCTAAAAAATCCTTCGGGTGAAAAATCAATGGACGACTTTGCCGTGGCGATAAACAAAATTCCAAAAATAGTTTTTTCCCACACACTTAAAAACCTAGAATGGGAAAGTGCAAAGTTGGCAAATCGGGTCCTTGGAGAAGAAGTTTTAGAACTCAAACAACAATCAGGCAAAGACATTTTCGTTGGCAGCCGGAGTTTAATTATACAGCTAATGAAGCTAAATTTGATTGATGAATACCAACTATGTATTCACCCTGTTGTTGCAGGAAGCGGTTTGCCATTATTCGAAAACATAACCGACAGGACTATTCTTAAACTCATTCGCACTAAAAACTTTAGTGGTGGTGCAGTAACGCTTTATTATGAACCGATTAAAGAAAAAACAACGAACCGCTTATAAACAGGACTCTGAGCGGTCTGCAAGACCCGGTCCGCCAGTTGGCGGATTGAACAATACCCCCGCCATAATTCAGGTGTGGATTTGTCTATGCATTTATTGGCGGTCTTAATTGTTTTTGAATGACAACCAGGAAAGACGTTCTTTGAAATTTTGCGGGTTTTTGTGCTTTTTATAGCTTATTACAAAGATAAGATTGACTGAAATGAAGATGATTTTTTTATACCTTTGCACCCATCAAAACAATTGGATGTTTATTTTTAATTCGGATATTGTTCTGTAAACAATCTGTGCTATTTGTATAGATTGTATCTTTGTTTGTTCTCGGATAATCCTTTTCGGGAGCATTTTTTTATTAAATTAATTTAAGTTTTAATCTGCGTACAATGATGAAAGCATTGTGATGCTTTTAATGTATGCAACAAAATAAAAGAAAATGAACAACGAAAAACAGACAATTCACGAATTTGACTTAAAAATTATTTATGATTTTTTTTCAAAAACAGAACGACAGGGTCCAGGGAACTCCGAAGAAACGCTTAAAGCATTGGGTTTTATTGGCGGTCTTACCGAAAAGTCCAAAATTGCCGATATTGGTTGTGGAACAGGTGGTCAAACAATGGTATTAGGAGAAAACACAACTTGTGAAATTATAGGTGTTGATACTTGGCCCGATTTTATAAATCAATTCAACCAAAACGCCCAAATCAAAAATCTTCAAGATAGAGTGAAGGGCTTGATCGGCAATATGGAAAATCTTCCGTTTCGAGAAGAAGAATTAGACTTGATTTGGTCGGAAGGTGCGATTTATAACATTGGATTTGAGCGTGGACTCAACGAGTGGAGAAAATTTCTGAAACAGGGCGGATATATCGCAGTTACAGAAAATACCTGGTTTAGCGAAGAGCGACCTGCCGAAATTCAGGATTTTTGGCAAAAAGCCTATCCCGAAATAGATACAATCCCGAACAAGGTTGCTCAAATGCAAAAAGCAGGCTATATTCCGATTGCCACTTATATCTTGCCCGAAACTATTTGGACAGACTATTATACCTGGCAAAAATTGAGGCGAGAATCCTTTCTTAAAAAATATGACGGTAACAATACTGTAGAAGAATTTGTTGCTTCTATGAGATATGAGGCAGAGTTATATTATAAATATAAAGCATATTATGGCTATATGTTTTATATCGGAAAGAAGATTTAAAGTATGATCAAATTAGTCGTAAATAAGTGGTTTGATTAAAATGTGAAATCGAAAATTCCTTTCATGTGTGAGCTTTTACACATGAAAGGTTTTTTTGCTAATTTTGAGAAATGAAAATTGAAAAAATGCCAGCCGGTAACACGCGGACATAATACAAACAAAATGAGAGAGAAACAGATAGAATAATAAAGCACAAAACGCTAATATCAGATAAATCATGTTTATATGTTCAGAAAGATGATTTTTTTAGAATAATAACGAAAATGAATTTGAATGAAAAATATCAACCTTCAGTACCATGTTTCTGCCAAATTTGTAAAAATTATTGTTTACGGCCTGGTTGGTGGTCGGTTGACGAAGCTGAAAAGGCTATTGAATCAGGTTTAGCAAATCGGATGATGCTTGAGATTTCGCCAGAGGCTGATTTTGGTGTATTGTCTCCATCATTCAAAGGAAATGAGTCAAATTATGCGTTACAATTATTTTCCAAAAATGGCTGTACTTTTTATAATCATGGATTATGTGAATTGTTTGGGACAGGATTACAACCATTAGAATGTAGATATTGCCATCATAATAGGAAAGGGTTAGGATTACAATGTCATTTGGATATCGAGAAAGATTGGAAAACAAAGCAAGGACAAAAATTGATTGTAAGATGGGGAAATATAATTGGCTTTTGGCAAAGACAGGGCCTGACATTAATTGAGAAATAAATCATTAGAAAAAATACCACCATAACGGTTCAGGTTATTTTAAAGAAGGTTTGACCTGCCATTAAAATAGCCAGTAAAAAAAGAAAGGCTCCAAAATACTTAATGAGGCGTGCCGAGCGGAGTTTTACGGAAATCAGACTTCCGGCAAGGGCTCCAATGGTAACGGGAATTACAAGTATTAGCGCCGAATGCCAATCGAAATTTCCATGGGTAAGATGACCCAATAAACCTCCGGCAGCAGTTATCCCCACCATAAAAGCACTCGATCCTACAGCAATCGACATGGGAATATTAAAAATGATGAGCATGATGGGAACTTTCAATATCCCTCCTCCAATGCCAATCATCCCGGTAAGCGCACCCACCACAAACATAATGGGAAACATCAACCGGATATCTATCAAATAATTCAATCCTTTTTTTTTGTGATGAATAATCCAATATCCCAGCTTTGGATTCAGAAGCTTTCTCTGGTTTTCTTTGGGTGGGTAGAACAAAAAATAAGCCGAAATAAGCAGCAATCCGGACAAAATAAACCGCAGGGCTGTGGATGAAATAAAATGCGATGCAAAGCCTCCCAGATAGGCTCCCAGTGTTGTTGGAACCTCAAAAAGCAGGGCCAGGACCCAATCAACTTTGTTTGATTTACGATAAACAATGGTTGCCGTAAACGAAGTTACTACAATTAAAAACAAGCTGATAGGTGCTGCTTTATGGAAATCAGAGCCATTCCATAGCTGGATAGGTGTATAAAGCACTCCGCCTCCCTGCCCGAAAAGACTTGCAATAAGTGCCCCCAGCACCAATTCGATATCTTCGATTAGGTTCATGCTCTTTTCTTATGTACTATTTTGCAAAAACAAGAAAATGCGGCTCAAATATAGGATAATTGCAATAACTGCGGAAATAAATAAAATTTCCCAATAGCATTTTAAACTATAACAGAAGAGGTAGTGATTTCATTCCGTTTATTTCCTGTTTCATCACATCATGCGCGAATTCAAGGAATACATAACCCGGATGGTGCCTCCAACGAAATTACGTTGTTGATTAAGCAAACAACATTTTCATTTAAGCTTCAAAGAAAGACGGAGAACAAATCATCCACTTTATCTCTGACATGAGAATTTATAAAATAGGTTAAATTTCGGTCTGATTAGGGCATACCTTATTGAACTTAACATCAAAAATTGTACTTTTCGCCCCTGATATGAAAATTCAATCATCATAGAAGAATGAGTCTTTAACGATTAGCAAAATAAAAAGTAAAACGATGAAAAAGTTATCGATTTTAGCCTTGCTCCTGTTATTTATGGCAGCATGCAATTCAAATTCAAATTCAGAACAAAACAAATCAATGGAAAACCCGAAAGACATGGAATCAAATCCTTATATGCATGCCAGCACCCTGCCATTTCAGGCACCTGATTTTACAAAAATCACGGACAGTGATTTTGCACCCGCTTTTGAAGAAGGGTTCAAAGAACATTTAGCAGAAATAGAAAAGATTGCCAGTAATCCGGAGCCCCCTACATTTGAAAACACGCTGGTGGCCATGGAAAAGAGTGGCGAACTGCTTCACCGGGTCAATGGGGTTTTCAATATGCTTTCGGGAGCCAATACCGATTCGGTTTTACAAAAGTTAAGTGAAGATATTGCGCCAAAAATGGCAGCACAGCACGATGCCATTTACCTGAACAATGCGCTTTACGAAAGAATCAAAACAATCTACCAAAAGAAAGATGAGCTCAGGCTGGATAAGGAATCTTTACGTTTGCTCGATTATATTCATAATGAATTTATCCGTGCAGGTGCAAACCTCTCAGCCGAGGATAAAACCAAATTAAAAAAACTGAATGAAGAAGAAGCGGGTCTCAGCGCCAAATTTACAAACCAATTGTTGGCAGCCGCAAAAGCCGGAGCCCTTGTTGTTGACAATAAAGAAGCGCTGAAAGGACTTTCAGAAGGAGATATCAACTCGGCTGCACAGATTGCTGAGAATGACAGCGAAAAAGGCAAATGGGAGCTGTCTTTGCAAAACACAACCCAGCAACCTGCCCTGCAATCGTTGGAGAACCGCGATACCCGTCAGAAATTATTTGAGGCATCGTGGAACAGAGCCGAGAAAGGCGACCAAAACGATACCCGGGCCACCATCATCCGGTTGGCTGAGATCCGGGCTGAAAAAGCCAGGCTCCTTGGATTTCCCGATTATGCTGCCTGGAGCTTACAGGATCAGATGGCCAAAACACCTGAAGCAGTCCGAACCTTCCTGAACAAATTAATTCCGGCAGCAACAGCCAAGGCACGCAAAGAAGCTGCCGACCTACAGACGGTCATTAATCAGGAAAAGGGCGGATTCCAACTGCAACCCTGGGACTGGAATTATTATGCCGAAAAAGTTCGCCAAAGCCGTTATGACCTGGACGAGGATCAGATAAAACCCTATTTTGAATTCTTCAATGTGCTGGAAAACGGTGTGTTTTACGCTGCCAACCAGTTGTACGGACTGACATTCAAACTCAGAACAGACATCCCGGTTTATCAGCAAGACATGCGCGTTTACACCGTTTATGATAACGACAGCAGCGAACTCGGTTTGTATTATTGCGACTATTACAAGCGCGACAATAAATCAGGCGGTGCCTGGATGAGCAATGTGGTTGAACAATCTAAACTATTGGGCACAAAACCGGTGATTTACAATGTTTTTAACTTCACCAAACCTGCACCAGGCGAACCTACGCTTATCAGCTATGATGATGTAACCACCATGTTCCATGAATTTGGGCATGCCTTGCACGGTTTCTTTGCCGACCAAACCTACCTTAGCCTGTCGGGCACCAATGTAGCCCGCGATTTTGTGGAACTGCCTTCGCAGTTTAATGAGCACTGGGCCATACAACCGCAAGTTTTCCGCCACTATGCCGTGAATTACAAAACCGGGGAACCCATGCCACAGGAACTGGTTGATAAGATCAGGAAATCGTTAAAATTTAATCAGGGATATGCTTTAACAGAGATTCTGGCAGCTGCCGACCTTGATATGGAATGGCATACAATTCCGGCCGGTGAAACCATAAAATCAGCCGATGACTTTGAAACCGCAGCATTAAAACGTACCCATCTGGATCTATCGCAAGTACCGCCCCGTTACCGCTCGAGCTACTTCCTTCATATCTGGGGAAATGGCTACCAGGCCGGTTATTATGCCTATTTGTGGTCAGAAATGCTGGACGACGATGCCTACAACTGGTTTGAAGAAAATGGCGGGATGACAAGAGCCAATGGCCAGCGCTTCCGCGACCGCATTCTGTCGCGCGGAAACACCGAAGACTACAACACCATGTTCTATAATTTCCGCGGAAGTAATCCCGACATCAAAGCGATGCTGGAAAATCGCGGATTATTGGAGAAATAATCTGAACGAATCCGATTCCCTGATCAGTCAGGAAATTGTTTAGAAAATCCCCTCTGTTTTAAAACTGGGGGGATTTTCCTTTAATGCCCAATTAATAAATATACTATCTTTAGTGTCAGCACATTACTAATATTTAATGATTATCTGGATTAGGTTTACAAATGCAGCCTGCACTTCCTTTTTTGAAACACAAAATGGCCTTTAAATATAAGCACTTTCCTAAAGACAGAATCGTAAACACAATGTAATTACATATACGAAATAAAACATAAAACTACAAGCAAAAAAATAAAAACCATTATGGTAACGACCACATAGTATATGGACGTAATGACTTTATTGCCGGTCGTATAAAATACAGGCTAATAAATGAATTTCATTTCCTGGTCAATCCAACACTTCCTGGTAATGGAATGACTATATTCAAAGAGTTGACACAAACTAATATAAAATTGAAAAATGCGATTGGCTTTTATGTGAAATTAGCGTTTTAAATCATGAACCCGGACAATATTAACGAAAACCGAACCGCTAATAAACAGGATGCTGAGCGGTCAGCAAGACCCGGCGATGAGTCGGTATTGAACAATAATCCACACCAGCGACCAAAACTCTTTGAGGTATTGCAGGTTTTTGTGCTTGTAGTAGCTTTTCACAAAGTTAAATTTACTGAAATGAAAAGGATTCCCTGCTATTCGTTTTCTGGCATGCTTATCTTCAGCTGTGGCGTTAAAAACGCAAATTGAAGGGTTGAATTAAACGGGTGACAATTGTTGTTTTGGATGAAACCATTCCGGGTCAGGGATAAATCGCCATTACTTTTTCAGCTCCGGCAACTGGTAATTTCGTAATTAGGACTACTTTTGTGATTGAACTGGAAGTGCCGCGTAAAGATATCGTTTTAAGCACGGCTTTGGCGTGAGTTCAAACGAACAGTTCCTTGAGAATGTGAGGGTTAATTCCCTCAGGTGATTTTCGATTATTCGGCAGCTTTAAAGACGATGCAACAGTAAAAAACACAAAAACAAAATGGTTAGACAAATAATGACACTTTCGCTTGTAACAATTCTTACAAACTGCAACCCGACAACAAAAAAAACAAACACTATGGAAGACCAAAAAAATCAAACCAGCAACTCAACTTCACCCGTTGATACAACACCAAAGGTGACAGGAATTGGTGGCATTTTCTTTTATGCTGACAACCTGAAGGAAACAAATGAATGGTACACCAAAAATTTAGGTATTGAAATCAATAATTGGGGTTCGTCGGGATTTGAATCCAGGAACATTAACAAGCCTGATGAGATAAACTCACTTCAATGGAAACCGTTCAGAAAGGGAGATGAATATTTTTCCCCATCCAAAAAAGATTTTATGATTAATTACACGGTTCAGAATATTGAAGGACTCGTAAACAAACTCAGACAAAACGGAGTAACCATACTCGACACCATTGCAACCTACGACTTCGGGAAATTTGTACATATTATCGACAAAGAAGGCAATAAGATTGAACTTTGGGAACCTGCCGATAACAAAGGTAGCTAATAACATTCAGACAGGATTATTCGGCTCCGGCCGCATTTATACTGTCCGCCAGCCTTTTTAAATGTGTTTCTATTTGTGAAAGATGGTTTTTAAGCTTGGGTTTGGTGGCCGGATTTCCATAAAAGTTGCCTAAATCAGATTTGGATGGCTCATTCCCTGAACACCCGGGAATCATTCGTCAAAAATGTTGAGTGGCTTTAAACTGTATTAACCGGTAATTTGTTTATTGCGCAATTAGTTCGTAATAAAACTCTGAAAAAAAGGGAAAAAATGGTTTCAGGAAGCAGCGTACCCAATTTTGAATTAATAGACCAGAATGGCCAATTGTTTTCGCCCGACTCGGTTTTGGGTAAAAAAAACCTCGTGATTTATTTTTATCCCAAAGACGACAGCACCGGATGTACAAGGGAAGCCTGTTCGTTCCGCGACCAGTTTGAAGTATTTGCCGCTGCTGATGCACTGATTATTGGAATTAGTGCCCAGTCGGTTGAAAGTCATTTTCATTTTGCTGAAAAGCACCGGCTGAACTTTACATTACTGAGTGACCCGGGAAATAGAGTGCGAAAATTATTTGGTGTCCCCGGCAATTTTTTTGGATTGATTCCGGGCAGAGTAACCTACGTTATAAACAAGGAAGGAAAAGTAGTTTACCTGTTTAATTCGCAAACCCAGGCCGAAAAACATGTTGAGGAGGCTTTGCGCATTCTTCGGGAAATTTAAGCTTAATTGAAATCCCATGGCATTCTATCAGTTTCAAAAAGAACAATTCATTAACACCTCCATTGAGGAATTATGGGACTATATGAGTTCACCTCAGAATTTAAAAAAATCACTCCAGAACGTATGGGCTTTGATATCCGCACTCCAAATCTGCCGGATAAAATTTACGAACGAATGATTTTCAGTTACACTGTTCGCCCTTTATTTGGCATTCAAACCAGGTGGGTTACCGAAATTACTCACGTAAGAGATAAGTCTTATTTTGTTGATGAACAAAGAGTAGGGCCTTATAAATTATGGCATCATCAGCACATCATTCCTCCTGAAAACAATGGTGTTTTAATGAAAGACATTGTGAGTAATCAGCCTCGTTTTGGTGTGTTTGGCATGATTAACAATGGCCGGGTTATTAGAAATACATTGAATGAGATATTTGATTTCCGAACCAAAGCACCCGAAAAAATATTTCCTTTATGAGAATCTGGTCACTGCACCCTAAATATTTAGACACGAAGGGCCTGGTTGCACTTTGGCGCGAAACGTTACTGGCTAAAAATGTATTGGAAGGCAAAACCAAAGGATATAAAAATCATCCGCAATTAATGCGATTCAAAAATTCGGACAATCCACTTCAGGTTATCAATCAATATTTGTCGGCTGTTTATCAGGAATCACTTACCCGCGGATACCATTTTAATGATGTTAAATTCAACATCAATTTTCACCCACGAACATTAACGGTTACTCAGGGACAAGTAGCATATGAAATGCAGCATTTACTCAGAAAACTAAAAACCAGAGATTCACAAAAATACCGTGAATTAATAAACCAAAAGATTATTGAACTTCACCCTTTATTTATAATAATTGAAGGAGAAAAAGAAAGTTGGGAAATAATTTAATGAAAGCCAGAATACAATAAACAGTTCTCTGTGCGGTCTGCAGGACCCGGTCCGCCAGTTGGCGGATTGAATTATAACCCAAGCCAGATGCCAGACGTGGTAGTTTCTATGCACTTATTGGCGGGTTTTGAATGATAACCATAACCCACGTTCTTTGAAGTATTTTATGTTGTTGTGCTTTTAATAGCTCTTTACAAAGATAAAATGGACTCAACTGAAAATGCTTTTGCTGATGTGGATAGTCTTACGTACAATGTCCACACCGGGAATTTTCTGGCTAATGGACACATACACATGCAAAGTAAGCTTTTGTTTCAGGTAACGAACAAATGTTCTTACCCAGGAACAAGCACAAAAGCCTGCTCAATCACGCCTTAGGCGTGATAAATCCTGGTTTCTATCTTATATTCAAATTTTTTTATGGTTAATAATGCCTGGATATAGAAAGAATCGGGGAATTTTAATGGCTATCCCGCTTCGGCGGGATATAGTTAAACAAATTTCATTGTGGAATTCGTGCAGTTCGTTGTTTCCGCTCCTTTCTTGACAGATAGGTCCTGTCGGACACTGATGCTCGCCGAAATCCGCAACGACAGCTTGCAAGTGACCATTGAACGAAATCCCCTGCAGAATATCTGTCTATTGAAATTACGAAGGGTTTAATGGGTTTTTGATCTGACAGAAGTCCTGAAAGGTTCATAATTTATTGCACCTGTATTACGAATGAGAAGCAATAGGTACGATTTTTCAGACAGCATTCCTTGCCGGTAAAAATACAACAAGTGCTAAAAAAAATGTCTCAAGAGACAATTGTAAATGTCTCTTGAGACATTTTCAAATATCATTTGTGCCGTTTTAGTGTGTGTTCACATTCAGCCGGACTACTGGTAGAGGAACCCTCATACAGCAAAACAGGTAAATTCGTAATTCGGGCGTAATCTTTACCTTGCCTCTATTTTTCGGCACCAAAAATCCGTTTCTTTTCGATATTCTGAAAACGCCTATTTTTGCTAAAAATCAGTGAACATGAGCTTAAGATTTGGATGGTTAATTTTATGGGTTACGCTGAATACTTTGTCCTGCCTTGCGCAACAAAACAATTATACCCAGACCATAAGGGGCAGGGTGGTCGATAAAGTCAGCCAGTCCCCTTTACCAGGTGCTACCGTGCTTATCCCCGATACCGATCCTTTGATTGGAACAACAACCGATGTAAACGGGAATTTCAGGCTCGGGAACATCAGCGTAGGACGGGTTAACCTGAAGTTTTCGTTTATGGGCTACGAGCCGGTCACCCTGCAAAATCTTTTAATTACCTCAGGAAAGGAACAGGTTTTAAAAATTGAGATGGAGGAGAAAGTGATGACTGCCCGGGAAGTGGTTATCTCGGCAAAAGCCGAAAAAGACAAACCCCTCAATAAAATGGCAACGGTGAGTGCACGTTCGTTTTCGGTCGAAGAAACCAGTCGTTTTGCCGGTAGCCTGGGTGATCCTTCGCGTATGGCTGCCAATTATGCCGGTGTACTTGCCGTTGACGACTCGAGAAACGACATTATCATCCGCGGAAATTCGCCTTTGGGACTCCTTTGGCGTCTTGACGGCATCAACATTCCAAACCCGAATCACTTTGGATCACTGGGCACGACCGGAGGACCCATCAGTATCCTCAACAACAACCTGCTTTCGAACTCCGATTTTTTTACAGGCGCGTTTCCCGCCGAATATGGTAATGCCCTTTCGGGTGTTTTCGATCTTCAGATGCGTACAGGCAACAACGAAAAACACGAATATACCGGTCAAATCGGCTTTAATGGATTTGAACTGGGTGCCGAAGGCCCCTTTAACAAAAAGCATCAGTCGTCGTTCCTCGCCAGTTATCGCTACTCTACTTTGCGAGTGTTTCATACCCTGGGTATCGATTTTGTGGCCGGCAGTTCGGTCCCCGATTACCAGGATTTATCTTTCAAAATTGATCTTCCTGCAAAAAAATGGGGAAGGTTCTCCATTTTTGGAATCGGTGGAAAAAGCAAGATACGACTTTACGACAGCGAGAAAGACGAGGATGAATTTTCGTATGGACTGGCCGGCACCGACACCGACTTTAGTTCAAATATGGGAGTCATCGGCCTCTCTCATACCTTCTTTTTCAATCCGGATACCCGGCTTCGGACAAATATTTCTATCCAGGTGGCACAAAGTACTACGGCAATCGACTCCATTGAGACCCTTTCTCCGCTGGTGAAATTTGATTTTTATAATTCCGATTACCGGGAGATTACATATTCGCTGTCGTCAAGTCTGGCACATAAGTATTCCAGCCAAAATAACATCTCCGTTGGGTTTATTTTGGAGAGATATGATGTAAGCTATGCAGATAGTGTTTTTGATGAGAAGATTTTTAAAATACGTACCGATGCAAGCGGCTTCCTGTCGGTCATTCAAACCTACTTCCAGTGGCAGCATAAATTTTCGGATGTGTTGGTACTCAACAGCGGCCTGCATTTCCAGGAATTTTCGCTCAACTCCGGATGGACTGTAGAACCACGCCTTGGTTTATCCTGGAATTTTAAACCCGATCATACCCTGAGTTTTGGATATGGCCTGTTGAGTCAGACCCAACCCAAGATGAATTATTTTACACGTACAAAGTTATCCGAAGGGGTTTTTACCGAGACAAACCACGGCATGGGCTTTTCGAAAAGTAACCAGTTAGTGCTGGGTTACGATTATCATTTTGTTGCCCCTGTCCGGATTAAAATCGAAACCTATTATCAATATCTTTATAATATTCCCGTAAAAGAGAGTTTTCCGGAGTTTTCGCTGATCAACGAAGGCGATTATTTTGCCATCAGTTTACAGGACAGCCTCGTAAACCGAGGAAAAGGTAACAATTACGGGCTGGAATTCACACTGGAACGATTTCTCACCGGAGGCTATTATTTTTTAATAACCAGTTCGTTATTCCAGTCGAAATACCGCGGTTACGATGAGGTATTGCGAAATACCGCCTATAACGGCAACTATGTTTTAAATGCGCTGGCCGGTTATGAATTAAAAGTAGGGAAACACAACAGTATCACCCTCGATCTGCGATCGGTTTATGCCGGCGGAAAGCGATATACACCCATCGATATTCAGAAATCGATCCTGAAAAAACGCACGGAGTACGATTGGTCACGGGCATACGAACTTCAATACAATCCCTATTTTACCCTCGATGCCAGACTTAGTTTCAAATGGAATCTCAAAAAAATTGATCAGGAATGGGCAATCGACATCAAAAATGTTACCAACCACCGGAATGTTTTCCAGCAAATCTATAATCCGCTCAGCGGCCATGTTAAAACCGATTACCAGCAAGGATTTTTCCCTGTGATGTTTTACAGGGTCAGGTTTTGAAGCCATGCTGCTCCCACCATATATTTAGCTTACGGGAATGTAATGCTCCCCGCACTGTTCATTTTTATCAGGTATGCTTTTCCGGGTTGAAGCACCGTCAAAGTCTGGATGGCTTTTGATGGCCAGTAAACCTTTTGTCCGGCAATTTCCTGGATGATCTCAAAATCTACGCCGTTCAACAGGGTCTGACAATTTACAGGCGAACTGCTTATTACAGGGATCAGATTCCAGCCGGCAACCAGGATTAATGTCTTATTCAGGTTTTGAATACCTGATACTACCAGCGAATTCGGAGCGCTCATTTTTACGAAATAACCCGATGATGCACTCCATGGATGTGCCGGCAAAATACCATACGAAGGGGCGTATTTCGTAGTGGAATTATAGAGCATTACCAGGTTTCCTTGTACAGGTGCAAACATGTTTACAATATCAGGATTTACAGGTGCAAGATAAGCGGATAAACCCGACCATCCCTGCGGTAATGTTAATGATTCGGTAGCAGGGGCACTCCCGGTAATGGAGCCGTTTTGAATTTTGGCTGTCGGGTCGCCTTCATTCAGCAAAATGTTGTCGATATTCACATAGGCAGCCTCACCTAATGTTAAGTCGGCGGTAAGTTGAAACCGTACATAAAGCATCGTTCCGGGGCTGCCGAAATTTGTTGTTCCGGCACCGGCAAAGGTTATTTTATTGCCGGACACATTTTTTACAAAAGTCCAGCCGTCCGACATGCTTCCTGCAGATATAATATCGAGGGCGACAAGCTCAGGGGTTTTATAGCTGATTGTCCCCTGGATGGAATACACCGATTTCCCAGCAGGTAATGAAGCCATTGTAATCGGCAGATCAAAAACGGAACCAAGAACTGCACCCGAGGAAAATACTGAAACATACGTATCGTAAATGGTAATATTTCCACTTGTACCAGTGGCACCGTTAAAATCAACGGCAGTTAACTTCACATTTCCTCCCCGGAGTGCTGAAAGTAATCCGAGGTTGCTGATTGTTGCAACCGAGTTGTCCGAAGAACTCCATGTGTAAGGAGTGGTGCCGCCACTGGCTGTAAATTGTTTCGCCTCACCTGCAACCATCGTCCAGGTAACCGGAGAAATGCTGATTACCGGAAAATTGATGGTTGTAAAGCTTCCGTTTATAGTTTTCGCAAGCATTGTTTCGTTGAAAAGTGCGGTTGTAAAATTTAATGCCGAAGAACCCGTATTTACCGATGAAACCTGGAATTGCAGATAAATCAATATTCCACTTCCACTCAGGGGAACGGTTCCGGCAAATGCAATTTGAACTGAGCCGGATATTGCATTATTTATTGTAACATTCGGATAACCGCTCAACATTGTACCTACAGTATTAATTCCCGTAGCCGTGAGGATATTTTGATTGAAAGTGACGGTAAAATTCCCTGAAACACAGCCGAGACCTGAAAGACTCGTCACACTTACCGGAATTTCGACCATGCTTCCCTGCCAGGCACTCTGGGTTGGCAGCGTCATTTTCATGGCTCTGATTTCAATATTTCCATCCGTCAGATCAGTAATTCCATTGTTATCGTGAACGCTAACCTGGGTGAAACCCGCAGATGTTGCAGTCAGAAGGCCGGTTGCACTTATAGAAGCTACGGCAGGATTAGTCACACTCCAGGTAAAAGGTGCTGTTCCGCCACTCACATTAAACTGTTGTGTTTCGCCCACCGAAAGCAATGCGGTATTGGGGGATACCGTGATGGAGGGAAGCGAGTTAACCGTCAGACTACCATTAACCAATGTCATCGCAGGTGTGCCTTCATTAAAGAAATTACTTTCCGTGCCCCCGCTAAAACTGAGTGCAGAATAACCGGCTGCAGCACACTGGAACCGGATGTAAAACAATGCACCGGTTCCGGTTAAAGGAGCGGTTCCTGCACCGGCAAGTATCAAAGTCCCTGCCGCAGTGTTGTTTACCACCGGGCTTCCCCAGCCCTGTACCATGGTTCCGGCTATTTCAACAGAAGTATAACTGATGTAGCTGCTGTTATAGGTTAGCTTTAACTGATAGGCGTAAACATTTAGTCCGGTAAGCGAATTATCAACATAAACGGGTACGTCAACGGAATTACCTGCGGTTGATGTTAGCGTCGGAATCCGGACCTGAACAGGCTGTGCCTTGCCATGTAAGGAAGTCAGCAGCAGAAAGATCAGCAACACCGGAAATATTATTTTTTTCATAATTGTCAATTTTTAGTTAATCTGATATTAATACATGATGATGACCTTATCTGACAATTTGAATTTTCTTTACTATTGTTTTATTTCCTGATGTCATTTTGATAAAGTAAATCCCGTTAGGCAGTTTCTGTCCACTGCGGTCGTTGGTGACCCATGAATAAGTGTAGGAATCCGCCACAAGCTTTCCGTTAACGATTTCTCCAACAGTTTGCCCAAGCATGTCAAGCGCTGTAATGTTAATAAATTCAGCATCGTGAGCAACTGTAAAACTAATATTTACCTGATCGGTTGCCGGATTTGGAAAACAAACAAGTGCGTTGGAATTCTTGCTGGTATCGTCTTCAATTCCGGTTTCCAAACCATTAATTGTAACACTGCCATTGGTGACATTATTTGACAGATGAGATTCGTTTGCCATAAATGCTTTTGCTTCAACTGCAGTAATTGTTCCTCCTGGCGCGCCTTCATCGGCTTTGAAATGGATATTGGCAATGGTTAAATCTGATTGTAAAGGCGAAATTCCTGCAAACGCAATTTTTATAATTCCGTTTTCTTTATCGATATTAACGGTTGGATTCATATCCGGTTCCAGGCTGCTGACTTCAGTAGCTCCCAGGAACTGAGGGTCGTATTGAATTGTCATCTGAAGTCCATAAATGTCCTCAACATGGCTCAGGTTTAACGGAAGATCAAACTCCTGTCCGGCAATTACAGTCTCATTCCCAAGGGATAGCTCCGCATCCGATGTATAACCCGGGAAAGGACTTAGCAGTTCAGCCGGGAAATAGTTTATAATACCAACCACATATTGCAGGATGAGCGAAGCATCCATTGCCGTTACACCGGCCGCACCACTTACATCTGCCACAATTTGTTGCTGTGCATTAAGGGTAATCAGCGAAACCGTATGTTGTAAAACCAATGAAGCGTCGTATGCCTGGATGATTCCGTTCAGGCTGACATCACCCATGAGTGGATTAATTGCTCCTGTTGTTCCAAATGGCAGGTAGTCAACGGAGTTGGTAACAGGTTCTCCGGTTCCGCCCGGGTTGCCTGAATGTGTTGGTCCGGTATTGCTTCCCCACCAGCAGTTTTCGGCATTGATGGTAAACGACTTGTTTACATTATTTACGGCCAGATCCGTTATGTTAAAGAAATCGCAATAATTTATCAATGGATTGGATGCACCGGAGGCTTGAACACCCTGATAATCGTTATTGAACGAACAATGCAGGATTGAAGGACTGGCATTTATTGTTTTGATAGCTCCATCCGAATAATAGGATGCATATCTAATGATGCAATTTGCAAACCTGGTTTGCGGATCAAGCGCTACATCATTGATTAAAATACCCTGCCAGGTGTAATAATTACCGGCAGTTGCTGTACCGTCGGAATTTGAATCGCCACCATGGAAATCATCGGTTATGCTTGTGAATACAATGTTGCCTTCATTTGAATTAAGCCCTTCCGCAATCAAGCCATTATTTACTGTCAATTTCCCTCCGTACCAGAATTTTGTAACTACGCCTGGTGCTATTGTCAGTGTTACTCCGGTTCCAATGGTATAGGTTCCAAAAAAATAAGGAATATTGGTTACCCCTCCGAAGGATCTTTTTGGCAGTGTTACATCCTGAGTAAGTGTTTCATCATTTACCCGAATACATTTATAAGTTGTACCTGAAATGATGTTTCCAGTGGTTGAGGCCGGATAAGAAACCAATGAAATAGCCAAAGGTGAATAGACGAGGTTGTCGAAAGTATTAAAATTAACAACAGGGGCACATACACCCGAGTTAGTGATCCCATAATTCATTTTATAAAAAGAATTATTGGTAATCGACGGTGACGCGCTGAATAATCTTACTGCATCGGTAGTGTAACGAATAAGCGCATAATTAATGGTGCTTGCATCATCACTAACGTCGTTGAACTGAAAATAGGAGCCTGCATTCGTTGGTGTGGTCGAGGTTCCATTACCTTCGGTGTCGGGAGGATTTCCATAAGCATCATCACGATAGTCGGTAAAAATTACAGGATCTCCTGCAGTTCCTGATACCGTAAGTTTACCGTTTACTATCAGACCGTCGGTGGATGTACCTTTAAAAACTGTGCCGGCAGGAATGGTGATTGTTGTTCCCGAGTTAATGGTAGCACCGTGGAAGATGTAAGAAATATTGGTGTAACCTGCAAAATTACGCTGCGGTATCGTAGCGGTTTGAGAATAGGTTTCCGGTTGGATGCCAAGCCCAATTTTCCCGACATTGGCCAGGGTATTGGTTCCCAAAAATGTAGGATTGGAAAACATGGCCATGTAAACTGGTTCCCAAACCGTGTTTTCGAACTGGCAATTTGAAATTACAGGATTAGCGGCACCATAAATTCCCAATGCTGACGAATTCGATTGACGGAAAACTGTATTTGTTATGGTGACTAATGCGTCTTTTATTCTTACGGCTCCATAATAGGCACTACCACCAAAAGGATCAAATCCTCCACCGCCGGTATATCGTATATCACAATAAATTAATTTGTTGTTGGCGTCGATTGATTCCGGATAGAAAGTGATTCCCCACCAATCAGAATTCCCAGGTGTTGAAGCGTTTCCATCATTATTCGTGTCGCCACCAACGGCATCATCTTTTATTGAGGTGAAATATATTTTTGCATCCGGATTGCCCGTTGCATTTAGTCCTCCGGAAACCAAAATACGCCAAGGACTGGAACTGACTTTAATGATGATTCCCTGTTCCAGTGTAAGTGTTGCCCCTGATGCAATGGTGAGACCGCCAACAATATACGGGATATTGCTATACCCTGCAACACTTCGTTTTATCAATGTTGCATCTGTCGAAAGGGTCCCTTCAATAATTTTGATCCCGTTGCTTCCATTGGCACTAAAAGTTATACTTGTAAAAGTTGGGTTGGAGGTCAACGACATGGCAATCGGATCGTAATTGCAATTCTGGATGGTGACATTATCGAAAAATGGGGCTGAATTCCCATCAATCCATAAACCATAATACGACCGGTCGATGAGCGCGTCATTTACTGTTGGAGATGCGTTGAGTGTTTTAAATACACCATCTCCGCCACCACCACCGTATTGAAGATTGGTATAACTCAGTGTTGAAAAAACATCATCGCTATTATCCCTGTACTGGAGAAAGTACCAGTTACCAACAGAAGGTGTAGTTGCATTTCCATCACCATTGGTATCCATCGGGTTACCCACATTATCATCATAAAGTGATGTGAATATGACATGTTCGGCAATGGTTCCGGTACATTTTAAACCGCCATCGACATAAATATGTTTGTTTTGCATTTTAATGACCACCCCTGGATTTATAGTAAGGCTGGTGAGGTTCGTCACTGTCAAATCTTCAAGCAGTACATAGGAGATATTGGTGAAACCGGCAACATCACGTTTTACAATTGTTCCGTTAACCACCACATTATTGCCGATCAGTCCTAAAGCCCGCATCGTTACATTGGTAAAAGCATTGCCTGTAAATGTAGGATTGGCTGATGCCGAGATTGCAAAAGGAGTACCGGAGATGTTAATCATTGCATTATTTGAAATGGTAGGATTGGAAGCCTGGTAGCAACATATGCCATAGGTCATATCTCTGAATTCACAGTTCGAAATCGTGGGCCCGGCAGGTGCAGGAACAAGTGCACTGATAACAGCCACTGCACTTTGATAAATATAATGGTTTTGTCCGCCATTTGGATAATAATAGTTCCAGGCCTGGGCATATTTTATCCTGACGTAATCTAAAATGGAAGTAGGATCGTAACCATTTGCAAAAATAACTGCCCCCATATCTCCGATAGCCGGAGTTGTTATTGTTCCGTCTTTATTGGTATCGCCTGGATTTCCAAAATTATCGTCTTTAACTGAGGTCATGGTGATCCATTCCGCTGGTGTAGCATCTGCAACCAATTTTCCCTGTATGATAATGCGGTAAGTTTGCGTAGATGATTTAATTACAATGCCCGGATCAATGGTGAGCGTAAGGCCGGCAGGTACTGTAATTTCTCCAAGCATCACATAGGTTATGTTGTTCACCGTAGTAAAATTGCGTTTGATAAGGTGAGCATTTTGGGTTAACGTCCCGCCACGCAAACCAATGGCATCATATTGGTTGTCCATAAATGAAAGGACGTTGTTTGTAAAAACAGGATTTGCCTCGAAGGACATAACAATGGGCGTTACAGAGCTGGAACCGACCGTGTTATTTGTGAAGGTCGGCGAGGAACCAAACTGAAAATCAGCTCCGAAATAATTTTGTTGAAGTTCACACAAATCAATGGTCGGACTGGCATCATACATCGTTATTCCACCGATACTGCTGTAACCTGCGTATCTCAACTTACACCTTCGCATTACACTGGCATCATTGCTTTCGTTATAAAACCGGATACCATACCAATTACTAACAGCAGGAGCAGTAGCTGTTCCATCGTTATTGGTATCTCCACCCCAGTTATCATCTCGTTCAGAGGTAAAGAAAATGTTCTGACCGGGACTTGCGTCCGCATTCAATGTGCCACGAACTTCAAGGGCCGTGTACATGCGGAATTTTAGAATGTTTTGATATCCAATATTTAAATTTGATCCATTTGCAACAATATACGTGTTATAAAAATAATAGGGAACGGCTGCAGTTGGTAAAGTCCACGTACCGGTGTGTGTGGAATGATTCACGTAGAATGCGTTTACGGTGTTTCCTGTAAAGTCGCAGACCCCATTTATAGTTAATATGGCAGCACCACCATAATATATTGGCCACAGATTTGATGTAAAAATGCAGCTTGTCAGCCCGGTTTGACTGCCCGAAGCAAGGTACATTCCATATTTCCCATGTAAAATACTCATATTGTTTAATGTTGCTATGGAACCAGAATTTGCATAAATGCCCTGACCATAAGAAGTGTTGTAGCCGGCCATATCAATAAGCCCTCCGGTCATATTAAGTGTACCGAAATTATTAACCCCATAATAGCTGCAAAACTCAATATTTGTATTCGTCAGGGTAGCTGTACCACTATAAATATATAATTGCTGTGCATATCGTAAAAAACAGCCGTTGAGTGATACATTTCCTGCAAACGACGCATTTCCTGCCTGAATATAGAGCCAGTCGTTGGGAGCTGGTATCGCCTGATTGGATGTAAAAGTAGCAGAAGTGCCGCTTAATGTACCCAAAACTGTCATTCTTCTCCCGCTGTTGAATTTTACCTCCACACTAGCATTTACAGTTAAAGTTACGCCATTATTAACAGTTATGTCGCCAATGACAATGTAAGGACTTCCGGCAAGGTCCCAGGTGGTGTTTGCAGCAATAGTACCGGTCACATTAGTCTGGCTGAAAATGACACCCGAAACAAACATCAGCAAAAACAGTGTAATATACTTTTTCATAATTTAGGTTGTTAAATAATTAAATTTCAAACTTTTAATTTATTTTATTTCATCTTTACCAAGTATAAATTCTTATTATAATTCTCATAAGAGAACCACACAAAATAATGGATTCAAGTGTTAAAAAGCTGTTAATGAGTTGTTAATTATTCAAAAATATAGATAATTAAATATAAAAGAGAGATTAACCAGTTCCCAAGCCACCAGGCGTAATTTTTAAGAAGTATCTTTTTTGATTTTACGCTACAGAGAAAGGTGTAGAACAAGGACTTTTTCCTATATAGCGTTTTTATCGGAAAATATTTAGAATTGTGAGAAACGCTATTTAACCTGGTATGATTTTCCGGCTTGCAAACCCGGATTATTAATATTCCGGTTTATAGCCGGAAATACACAAAAATGTCGTTACCCCGGAGATAGGTTCTTTCAGTCACGACATAATTTAGATGAGAAAAACGCCCTTTAATACACCAGTTTTGAGCTTCATAGAAGTCCCGGCGAAGAATTTCTATAAATCACCAAAAGGCAAAGTAGCAATACGATAGTGAAATTTGCAAATCCACCACTGGAATCATCAGGATCAGGAATCACTGAAATTTGTCTCGGAACGTAATTATTGTGTATCCATCTTTGAATCAGGCTTCACTTGAAATTAACCTCATTTTTTCGAAAAACCAGAAGATCAGCGACAATATAACACCGGTAACTGCTGCAAGTGCCATGCCTTTGAGCTGTACCGACCCAATATTGATACTTGCTCCGCTTACACCCGCAACAAAGGTTACAGCACCCAGCACCATGTTTTGCTTATTCCCAAAATCGACTTTCTGTTCTACAAGGATCCGCAAACCCTGGACTGCAATGATGCCGTATAATAACAACGTCATACCTCCAATCACCGAATCAGGAATGGTAGTTATAGCTGCTGAAGCTTTTCCGATACAGGAAAATGCGATGGCTAGCAAGGCGGCCCCGCGGATCACCCATACGGAATAAACCCGGGTAATGGCCATGACACCTATATTTTCGCCATAAGTAGTATTTGGTGTTGAACCGGTAAATCCGGAGAGCACATTGCTGATGCCATCACCCAGAAGGGAAAGATGCAGGCCGGGTTTCTTCATCAGGTCGGTTTCAGTAATTTTTCCGGTCACGATGAGATGACTGATATGCTCAGCAAGCACTACGATGCAGGCAGGCGCAATAATAATGATTGCTTTCAGGTCGTAAACAGGCGCCTGAAACTTCGGCAAAGCGAACCAGGAAGCATTACTTATGGGCGTTATATCAACCATACCGGTAGTAAGCGCAAACAGGTAGCCAACAACCACCGCAATCAGGATCGGGATTACCTTTAAAAAACCCCTGAAAATTACCGAACCGATAATCCCTGCAAAAAGTGTTGTCATCGAAACGAATATAACATCCGTATCGATTATAAATGGCTCCACCACCTCCCCAGGAACTGTTGGCCACGGGGCCAGTCCGGCCTGCTGTGCGGCAACCGGTGCAAGCTCAAGTCCGATAATGGCAACAACCGCGCCCATAACCACAGGTGGCATCACAATATCAATCCATTTAATTCCCCATTGTTTTACTACCAAGGAGATTAAAATGAAAAACAAGCCGAAGAAAATAAATCCCGGCTGTGCATGATTAAAGCCCCCATAGGAACTGATAATTAACAGCGACGGCGCAATAAAGGCAAAGCTGGAACCGAGGTAGGCAGGAATTCCACCCCGGGTTACCCAGGAATAAATAAGTGTGCCAATTCCATTCATCAGTAAAGCAATGGCAGGATCGACTCCCAATAAAATGGGAACCAGAATGGTGGCCCCAAACATCGCAGTAAGATGTTGCAAACTTAGCGGTAAACTTTCAAGCAAGGTAAGTTTTTCGTGGATACCAATGATGCGTCTTGCCATATCGTGATATGATTAATCGGTGAATGATGCTTTTCTAAAAATGCATTCAAAAATAAGAAGATTTCAATTGAAAATTTCTATTAGTGAAATTCCTGCATTAACGTTTTGTGTTCAACTTTGCTAAGCAGGCTATTGAATTTTGGTAAGGTGCAACAGTATAATACCTGTTCCTGCTGAGAAATTTAGGAATGGTAGAGTGGCACATAATAAACTTCTGAACATTATAATTTTTGAAAGGTCTCCGGTTCAATACGGGCGGTGTATGTGAAAAGTGCTTGATGTTTTTCCAAAAAATGCATGAATTTTCACGATCATCTCATCAGGGTTCACGTCATTAAATGTTTTTATTTAACTTTGAGCCTTTGTTTCATTACTCAAGATACTAACAAATACATTTATGCAAAAACTAAGATTTACCTTATTTCTATTTCTGCTTTCATTTGCGCTATCACTTCAGGCGGCCTGGCTGAGTAATTTCCCACAAACCATTACACAGCCCGATGGAACTGTAGTTCAATGCTTCGCAACGGGTGACGAATATTACAACTGGCTTCATGATGCTAACGGGTTTACCATCATTCAGAATCATGCGAATGGATTTTATACGTATGCCATGCTTGTTAACGGAAACCTCGAACCCACGGATATCATTGCAGGTAAAGACGATCCTGCATCTGCAGGTTTGGAGCCGGGAATTAACATTCCGGTCGAAAAAATGCAGGCCATCAGAAGTGAATTTATTAAATTTAAAATGCCTGCTCCACCTGCAATACCAGGCTATGACCTTCCAAAAAGCAGGCAGAACATCGGAACCATGAACAACCTCGTGGCTTATATCCGTTTCAGCGATCAGAACGAATATACCGAAGATACGACACTTTATACCAATATGTTCAATAATACGGAGGCAGGATACAATTCGATGCTGAATTATTTCAGATTTGCTTCGTATGAAAAATTTTCGATCCCTTCTCATTTTTATCCGGTTCCACCCGAATCGACGGTAATTTCTTACCAGGATATTTATCCGAGAAGTTATTTTATGCCTTACGACCCCACAACCAACCCAAACGGGTACCAGGAGGGAGAAGCTGGGGATCGTGAACATGCCCTGTTAAAGCGGGCTGTCCTGTATATCGAATCAGAGGTTCCTGCTAATCTTGATATCGATTACAACAACGATGGCTATGTGGATAATATGGTTTTCGTTGTTAAGGGAACCACAACTGCCTGGGCTACCTTACTTTGGCCACATCGCTGGTCGCTTTATAACGAATATGTTTATATAAACGGGAAAAGAGTCTGGGATTATAATTTTCAAATACAGGCGCATCTTCAATCCAATGGCACCGGTGTGTTATGCCACGAAATGTTTCATTCGCTGGGTTCGCCTGATTTATACCATTACAACAGCACACCTGTTGATCCGATAGGCGGCTGGGATGTAATGTGCTCCAATCATAATCCTCCGCAGTCGATGGGCGCATATATGAAATTCCACTATGGTGGCTGGATTGATGAAATTCCTGAAATCACCGAATGTGGGACTTATACGATCAACCCTTTGTCGATGGAAAATAGTAATTGTTTTAAGATTGCTTCACCCAACTCATCCACCGATATCTTTATTTTGGAATACCGTAAAAGGGAAGGCACTTTCGAGGGTACATTATCTGGTTCAGGTTTGCTCATTTATAAAATAAATACCTTGCTTGATGGTGAAGGAAATGCCCAGGGCCCTCCCGACGAAGTATATATTTATCGGCCTGATGGCACACTTGAAGTGAATGGAAATCTAAACGACGCAGTATTTGCCGACGATTACCATCGCACCGAATTCAACGATAATTCTAATCCGTCCAGTTTTCTCTCGACAGGGCTGCCTGCCGGATTGGATATTTTTAATATCGGGATGATCGGTGAAACCATCAGTTTTGATGTAAGGCTTGAAAAAGCACCGGTGGCTGACCTGAGCGCCTCCGAAACACTTATTACCGAAGGTTGCAGTGTTGATTTTACCGATGAGTCGCTTTGTAATACGGATAGCTGGGAATGGACATTCACCGGAGGAAATCCTTCCTCTTCAACAGAGCAAAATCCGCAGGGCATTGTTTATGAAACGGCAGGTGTTTATCCGGTTTCATTGAAAGCATCGAATGCCTGGGGTGAAAATACCAAAGTTTACCAGAATTTCATTACCGTCAGCACTACGGCTTTGCCAGTTGTAAATTTTACGGCAAGCGATTCAATCGTCTGTACAGGTGAAGTAGTTACGCTGACTGATCTTTCGACAGTTTGCCCTAACGGCTGGAACTGGGAGATTACTCCAGGCACCGGATTCGAATTTGTGAATGGGACGTCAACAAACTCTCAAAATCCACAGGTATTATTTAACACTGCTTACGATCAGTATTCGGTTAAACTTATCGTAACCAACAACAATGGTACTTCCGAAATTAACAAGACGTCCTGGATTAATGTTGGTGGATATTTTCCCCAGGATTTTACCGAATCTTTTGAAGGTACAAGTTTATCGGCTCTTGGCTGGACTGTCGAAAACCCGGACAATAAAACGACCTGGGAAATATTTGACGTGGGTGGGAGTGGTGCCGGAACCCACGCTGCCGGAATAAATCTTTATACTTATTTCAGTTATGGACAGCGAGACAGGCTTATCAGTCCACCGATCAACATGATCGTACCAGGCAGCTATTTTTTGTCGTTCAAACATGCTTATGCGCAAACCAATCTTCAATATTCCGATTCGTTGATTGTGAAGGTATCTCCGGATTGTGGCAACAACTGGACCCGGGTTTTGGCAGTAGCTGAAGACGGTACCGGGAACTTTGCAACCAGGGAGCCTGTAAATAGTGGTTTTATACCAGCATTGCCCGAAGATTGGTGCGACCAGGG
>Ga0172371_10002982_pt1 | contig 26499 bp, 15 predicted proteins | sample Lak12m_FD_114543 | JGI IMG/M metagenome (GOLD analysis project Ga0172371, IMG submission 114543) | Freshwater microbial communities from Kabuno Bay, South-Kivu, Congo - kab_022012_12m | ecosystem: Environmental > Aquatic > Freshwater > Lake | place: Democratic Republic of the Congo: South-Kivu... | reverse complement strand
TACTCGATTGAACGTTCAGATCAATTTGAGTTTGGCAAAATACCCCAATCTCTAATGCAATGAATATCAATGTGAGAAGTACTTTCTTCATGGTGGTTCAATTTTTAATAAGTGGTTCCTAACTTGCGCATAGGCGCTATTTTTGCGGTATGTTCTTCAACACATCAAGCAGCAGGTCCCAGGATTTCTTGGTCGTTTGTATATCCAGGCGTTCATCCGGAGAGTGTGCTCCTTTGATGGTGGGGCCGAAAGAAACCATGTCCATACCCGGGTAGATAGAGCCAATCATGCCGCACTCCAGTCCGGCATGAATGGCAAGGACCTCCGGTTCACGGCCGAATAACGTTTTGTAAGAGTTCACGGTAAGCCGAAGGATTTCCGAATCGGTGTTGGGTTTCCATCCAGGGTAACCTTTTGTTTGCTCCACTTTCGCTCCCGCGAGATGAAATAGGCTGGCGACCATATCACCGACATCCGTTTTTGATGACTCGACAGAGCTTCGCTGGCTGGTAGTGACAATAATCACATCGTTTTTTATTTTCACGGAAGCCAGGTTCGTCGAGGTCTCAACAAAATTGTCAATCTCCCTCGACATGGCGATCACACCATGCGGACAGGCATACAGCGCGTTCAGTAACCTGTCCTGTAACGTGGACTCAAGAACAGATTCCGGAACTGAAGAGGCGGTTAACGAGAATTTCAGTTCCGGTTCTGTAATGTGAAGCTCTCCAACAAGATCTTCCTGGAAAGAACGGGCATAGGATTCAAACTTTTCTGCTGATCCAACCGGTATGACCACTTTCACGAATCCTTCACGGGCCAGGGCATTTCTCAGGTTCCCTGCATCCAGGGAATGGATCCGGGCTTCAAAATCCCTGGCTGCATTCCAGAGAAAACGACAAAGGATCTTCACGGCATTGCCCCTTCCTTTGCCGATGTCATCCCCTGAATGACCTCCAACAAGACCTGTAATGCTAACATCATAAGCTTTATTTCCAGCGGGTATTGCTTGCTTTTCCATAAGGAATGTTGCCACGGTATCTTTTCCTCCGGCACAGCCGATAAAAAGTTGTCCCTCATCTTCAGAATCCAGGTTGATCAGCATCTTTCCGCTCAGCAGCCCGGGATCCAGTCCGAAAGCGCCTGTCAATCCTGTTTCTTCGTCCATGGTAAAGAGCGCTTCCAGCGGAGGATGCGGAATGTCATCAGTTTCCAGCAGGGCAAGAGTTGCCGCGATGCCAATACCGCAATCAGCACCCAGGGTTGTCCCAGTCGCCTTAACCCAGGTGCCGTCGATACGTGGCCTGATTGGGTCTTTGTAGAAGTCGTGAATGGTATCGGAATTCTTTTCCCCGACCATGTCCATATGGCTTTGAATGATCACCGTCTTTCTTCCTTCATATCCTTTTGAAGCGGGTTTGCGTATCAACACGTTCCCGGTCTCATCCTGAATCCCTTCCAGGCGATGGCTGGAGGCAAAATCAAGCAGATATTTCGCTATTTTTTCTTCTCTCTTTGAGGGTCTTGGTACCTCACAGATCTCAGCAAAATAATGCCAGAGCCGGATTGGATTGAGAGAAAGTATAGGATTGTTCATGGGAGTTATATGAAGATTATGACAGTCACAAAATTAGTTTTTTTTACCTTTACCCGAAATTAAGGTGGACAGAGTGTTAAAAAAAGAGAAGCATAAGAAAAAGAATGAACGTATCCGGTTCGGATTCAGAAGCATTGCCTTCCGTTACAGCATCTTTTTTATCCTGGCAGTGATGCTTATCTTCCTCGTTTCTTTCATATATACCCTGATATATACCATAAGGATTCTTGCAGAGGAGGCGAAAAATGATACATCCAATACGATGGATATCACGATTGCCCGTCTCGAGAAAACATTCCAGGAGGTTGAAGAGGTACCCAATGTACTGGCCAGGTTTGTGAACACGGCAGATCCGAATTACACCGAAATGAGGAAAGTTCTGCAAGGTATTGTTCTTTCTGAACCCTATGTATATGGTACAAGTATGGCGTTTGAACCGTACGCTTTTCTTCACGATTCTCTCTACTATGCTGTGTATTCCTATCAGTCAGTGTCAGGGATCAGGACCAAATTCCTGGGACGGGCATCCTATAATTATTTTGAGAAAGAATGGTACAAAAAGGCAAAAAATGCCGGAAAACCGATCTGGACAGAGCCATACTACGACGAAGGAGGAGGCGATACAATGATGTGTACCTATTCCGTGCCATTATTCAGGGATGTAGGGGGAAAGGAGACCTTTATCGGGGTCATTACTTTGGATATCTCCCTTTCTGCTATCGGGAGAGCAATTTCAAAGATCAAAGTATATGAAACCGGGTATGCATTTCTGGTATCCGGTGACGGAGCTATTCTCTATCATCCCGACAGCAGCCTGATCAACAGGAGTGTTTTTGCCCTGGCAGAAGATTCCGTTAATCCCCGGTTCAGGTCACTCGCGGCGTATATCAAGGATTCAACGGAGATTAACAATGTCATCATCATGGGTACCAAAACCAATTCAACAAAGGTGGAAGTGTTACCATCGACAGGTTGGTACCTTGTTGTCGTTTTCCCCGTCAGCGAGATGTTCGGGGACCTCATCGACTTTCTGAAATACCTGGGAACTATCTTCCTTTTCAGCGTCCTGGCAGTTTTTATTGTGACGATACTGATCACACGACGGTTGACCAAACCTTTGAGGAAGCTTGTGAAAGCGACACATCAGATAGGCCAGGGCGATTTTGACCTGGAACTGCCCAGGGTAAGAAGGAGGGATGAGATCGGGGTTTTGGCAAAATCATTTTCGGTGATGCTTGATCAATTGAAAGAGCACATCACGACATTGCAACATACCACCGCGGAAAAGGAGAAAATCGAGAGTGAACTGAATATTGCCCATACGATCCAAATGGGGATGCTTCCACGGGAGTTTCCCCTTCGGTCTGAATTTGAATTGTTTGCCGTGCTTGATTCGGCCAGGGCGGTTGGAGGTGATCTCTACGATTTCTTTTTCCTGGACAAAGACCATATGTTCATCTCTGTTGGTGATGTGTCTGGAAAAGGCGTACCTGCCTCACTTTTTATGACGGTCGTTAGAACTCTGTTTCGTTCCCGGACCATGGACGGACAACCCCTCCATCAGATCATGGCATTGATTAACAAGGAACTGTGTAAGGATAATCCGAATGTTATGTTTGTTACAATGGTTTCAGGAATTATAAACCTACGGACGGGAACCATTGATTTATGCAATGCAGGGCATAATCCTCCGCTGGTCATGGACAGTGATGGAACCGTTCAGAGGATGAACCTCTTTGCCGCCATACCTCTTGGGATCCAGGAGTACCATGGATACAAGACACAGAAGATTCAACTGAAACCGGGTGATCGCCTGGTTCTGTATACAGATGGAATAACGGAGGCACTGAATGCTAAGGGGGAGTTTTACAACGAAAGCCTGCTCTCGAAGGTTCTTAATTACCACAGGCGAGCTGATGTGCCTACCCTTGTAAAACAGGTAGTGGCTTCTATCCATACATTTGCTGAAGGAGTTGAGCAGGCCGATGATATCACCCTGCTGATCCTTGGCTATCAAAAGAGCAGCGAAAGCGGGGATCACACGGCCGAGAAAAAAACGATCACTATACCAAACCAGCTTGAACAGCTTCATTTTATTGTCGCGACTGTGGATGAGATCTCCCGTGACTGGAACATTTCATCCAAAATAAACATGGAGCTGAACCTTGTTCTAGAAGAACTCTTTACAAATATCGTTTTTTATGCTTTCCCCGACAAGAAAGAGCATATGATTGAAATCAGGTTCAGCCTGTCCTCTTCAAGCATCCTGGAAGTGGTGATCATTGATGACGGCAACTATTTTGACCTGATCGAGGCGTCTTCGGAGGTTAAAACGGATGCAGCCCTGGAGGATCGCAAAATAGGAGGGCTTGGTATCCACTTCGTCAAGCAGATGATGGATGAAATGCACTATGAAAGAAAAGGCGGAAAGAATGTGGTAACATTGAGAAAAAATATTAAATAACAACATTTATAGTTTATGGAAATTACAGAGAAAAAAGCAGGAAATTGTATTGTGGTCGGTATTGACGGACGACTGGATACGACCAATTATTCCGTGTTGGAGAAGAAGTTGATGGAGTTGATTGATTCCGGAGATATCAAAATGCTTATCAATCTTTCCAAGATGGATTATGTGAGCAGCAGTGGTTTGAGAATTCTTCTGATGGCATTGAAACGGATCACCATGGCCAAAGGAAAATTCGCTCTTTGCAGTCTTCAAGATAATATCAAGGAAATCTTTGAGATCTCCGGATTTACAAATATTTTCGAGATCTATCCGAACGAAGAGGCGGGAATAAAAGCGTTATAGATCCAGTATCCAGTTATCCAGTATCATTGTCATTGAGAGGAACTGAAACTGCGCGTGTAACGAGGCAGGCAGTGACGCGGAAACAGCATCCAGTATGGCTTTCTATGTACATTTCACTGATCCCCACTCCGAGGAGATGGTTGACTATCTGAGGAGCATCCCCCCCTCTCCTGGTACCTGTTTCTTTATAGATATCAACAGATCCACCGACCTGAAGTACACGGGGGGCTTACCTGATTGGGGCCGGAAGCTGAACAATACCTTCAACTTCATCTCCCTGCTAAATGATTTTCCGGAAAACATTGTAAAAGGGATCGGTGATGAGATCATGCTCTTCATACCTGATGAAGCGCTAAAGAAGAAGCAGACAATTAATACCTACTACCAATTGCTGGAGGAGATCTATTCAACTGTCCATAATATTTCAGGCTTTCCGATACCTGATATGTTCCTGCCTTGTAAAGTATCCATTCATTACTGCACAGAGGTGTATAACATCACCTTTTTTAAGGGAGCAAATGATTATTATGGAAAGGATATTGACCTGACTGCCAGGCTTATGACGAAAAGCATTGAGAACAGGATCGTTCTGAGCGAGACATTTTACGAGAAAGTTCGGACTGACCTTCAGAACATAGACAAGAAAACGGATTATGGGTGCTTATCGAAAGTGTCCGGTAAATTTTTGGCAACATTCCGAGGGGTACCGAAAAACACGGAATACCGGGTACTGGAGGCAGGCTGACAGGATGTTGTTGCAGCGAAACTGACTGCTTCGTTACACGCGCAGTTTCAGTTCCTCTCAATGACAATGATACTGGATAACTGAATGCTGGATAACTGGATTAGAGAAAATACTTAAACTTGAAACCTGAAATCATGATCTGGACCTATTTTTTGATCGTACTCACTGCGCTTGTTTCAGGATCAGCCGTGTTCCTTTTCAAGCGTGAGAATCCACGCGTGTTGAAGCTTCTGCTTGCATTCAGCGGAGCTTTCCTGATAGGGATCACATTTTTGAATCTTATCCCTGAAGTCTATGAGGAACCGGTTGAATATACCGGGCTGTTTATCCTGCTGGGATTTCTCCTGCAGCTGGTTTTGGAACTTCTGACCAGGGGAGCCGAGCATGGCCATGAACACACATGTGATGACTGTCATAAAGAGGAGCATATCTCCTATGTGCTTTTAATGACAGGTTTGTGTATCCATGCTTTTCTGGAGGGAATGCCAATAGTCCCATCCTTTGATCCGGAGATCCGGAATATCCTGATCACCGGGATTATCATTCACAACATCCCCATTTCCCTGACACTTGTCAGCCTCTTTTTGCACTACGGCATGAAATCCTCCAAGGCCATCGTCCTGCTTTTCATATTTGCCCTGATGACCCCTCTGGGCTCTCTTTTAAGCCAGTTAATCCAGGAAGCAACATTGCAGGATATCTCTCATTACTTTAACTATGCAATGGCTCTTGTAATCGGAATTTTTCTCCATGTTTCTACCTCGATTCTTTTTGAGACTGAAGAGAACCACCAGTACAACATCCGGAAATTCCTGACCGTCATCCTCGGCCTGGCCGTTGCTTTTGCCATTTCGATGCTGGGTCACGGACATTGAGATTTTATGACCCTTCCTCAGCCCACCCCCTGGAGTGGAGTGACCCTGAACCCAGTCCTTAAAAATAGTTGGTGAGAATGTAAAATCTTCTTATTTTTGCAACCCCAATTCGAGGTACGATTTACTATTTACGATTTTTCCAGAAAATTGTCAATCGTCAATCGTCAATCGTAAATGGTAAATCGACAGGCCCAGGTGGTGAAATTGGTAGACACGCTACTTTGAGGGGGTAGTGCCCTTACGGGTGTGCAAGTTCGAGTCTTGTCCTGGGCACCAATTAGTTTTATAAAGCCTTGTGAGTAAAATACTTGCAGGGCTTTTCTTGTAGGATGGGGCTGTAAAATCAAAAATGAATCGTATCACCGGTGTTCATTTATTAGGATTCAGCTGTCTTTGATTTATTGGTCTGCCTGGCTTCGGGTGCAGGCGTGTAAGTGGCTGAATAAATTATTGCGTTTTGATAATTTTTCCATTTGCGACTATATGATTGCTGTGAAAAACTTGGTACAAATAAATCCCTGGAATTAGGTTTGAAAGGTTGATTATATCCATATTATTTAGTTCAGCTATTCTCTTCCTTTCGACGCCTAAAATATCAAATATAGCTATTTCAACATTCTTAATTCCTGAATTGAATGAAACCTCTGCAGATTCAGATATGGGATTTGGGAAGATATGGAACTGAATATTTCTAGTTTCTCTACTTTCTACCGAGACTATATCACATTGATAATTAGTATCAGGATATACTGTTAATCCATCCTGTTTAAAACAAAGCAAATTTGAACAGATATAGCTAGCGTACATCTGTGATAATAGACCCTGTGTTGAACCAATACCTTCAATCAAATAAGCGTAAAGTGGCCAGCTAAATGTACCATGATACCCAATCGCAAACCTTCTATGGTATTCTTGACCAAGCAATATTGAGTCGACTTGGCTTACATATGAAATCCCGTTAAAATATGAAGGATTAAAGATGTATGTTGGTGGCAAAGTATCATTTAATTTTAAATCGAAATCATATAATAAGACCTCGGTTTCAGAACCAGGTTCAAGATAGTAAACTTTCCTGCCCTCAATATCATTTCGGTAGGCACCGCAATAACGATCAAACGAGCCAATAAAATAACTCCAATCACAGTAGTAATGATCCTCAATTCTATAAGTATCGGCATGATGTTGTATTTTCTTATAGTTCTTTTCAACAACAACTGTATCTCCTGTCAAGTAAAGTTGATCAATTGAACAAGAGAAACAGGATCCTCCGTCTTGTGATTCTTTCCAAGCGGCATTTGAATCTGGGAAGGGATGATAAACATTTGATTGTGCATTCAGAATGCTCGAATACAATACAATAGCGAGAATAGAGAGGAAGACGGTTTTGGTAAAAGTGAAACTTGTCAGAGCCAATACCAATATGATGGGAAAAACGTGACCGGTCTTTCGAAACATCTGAATTAAGTTATATCAATTTAACAAAGATACGTTGAATTAACGATATTCCTTAAAAAGAATTATTTATCATGTGTGTCTTAATGAAAAGAGGCCTTCTCGCCGTTTGAGAAAGCCTCTTTTAAATTAATCCAGATGTCAATATACCCTAAAGCTTCACGATTTTCTTGACGATCACTTTGTTGTCGAAGGTAAACCGCAGGTAATAGATCCCTGGTCTGAGGTTGTGATCGGTAGCGATGAGGGCCTTTGTGTAGAGTCCCTCCGGTTGATTCTGGGTTTCCAGCAGTGACTTGTCGATTCTTCCGGAAATATCGTAAAGATCGATGCTAACCGAGAGGTCTTTCCGGAGGAAGTAGTTGTAGGTGAGTCTTTCGTCAAACGGATTTGGGTAAACGATCACGGAAACATCTGAATTGAGTTCTGTGACCTGTTCACCGTTATCCACTTCGGCAAGAATATCAACGGTCTGATCCAGGTTGACGCCAGAAACTTTTGTCACAACAGGTTCCTGTCCCGTAATGATGTATTCTTTTACGGAGGTGTACATGACAGGATAACGGTAGCCCGGGGCATACCATAAGTAGCGAGTCAGCCAAACCTCTGTCGAACCGCACATATTGACTTCGATGCCATGTTTTTCGCTTTTCACCCGCAGCGTGTTTTTCAGCACCCTGTCGGGAAGAATGAGTGTGCCAAATGCATCTGCCGTCACCGTATGCTCTCCGCTGAGATCAATGTTCGTAACCCCTTTAAACAAAGCGTCTCCTTTCCACTGATCAGAAAAGGCATCGCCGAAAGAAAACGGGTAAATCACCTTAAGGACGGGATCAGAATAGACCACTTCAAAGTCCTCGGAGATGTATCCGAGTTCTTCCAGAGAATTGTCGGTTGTACGGTAGTAAAATTCTTTTTCCTTTTCGCTAACAAGAAGATTAAATGCCAGGACACCTTTCAGTGGTTTGACCGGAGTATCATACACGCTTCCCTGGTCAGACTCCCCGGTATACTGAATTTTAGAAAAATCCCAGATCTGGTTGGAGCCGGAGCCTCCCGGAAGGACATAGTCAATCGCCTGGAATGTGTTGTTGTCGCCCGGTTTCAGGGCATTCTGCTCATGCGTAAGCGTTGTTTGCGAGAAGGCATTGAAAATCAAGCCTAAAAAAGTCAGGATGAGGATATGTATTTTCATGATTGGTTGTTTTTGCAGGACAAAAGTAACATTTTTTTTCGCGAAGTACAACAAATAAGGATGAGTTATCAACGGCTGGATGCTGAAAACCATTGGAACTGCTTCCTCATCCTTTAAAACTGAACAATGATGAACAAGGATCAGGTGTTACTTTTACCAGAAAAATTGCTACACTTGCTAAGTAACCCTGAACAGGGACTAAGTATCGCTTTCAATATATTAATTGGTTGGGTAGTTTTGTCGAAGATTGCTTACAAAACAAGCTTACAATGAATAAATCAACGACAATATCTACCCTTTTCATTCTCATTTTATCCGCCTGCCAAAAGGACCTGATGGTAACGGAACCGCTGCAGTGCCTGACACAGTTTCCACTTTGGCTGAATTGAAAGTAGATACTGGATTTTCATGGAAGACCGCTCAGGATGTGACAGTCGAGATACTTAGCAACACCAGCGCAGTATTGTATATAGAATCCCCTGCAGGTGATGTCTATCATAAAGCATATTTCCGTTCCGGTTCGCTTTATCAGACTTCCATAACGATGCCGGCCCTTGAAAAAAAAGTAAATTTAAGATTGGCTGACCAGATTGTTACAGTCACACTGGAGAACAACCGGATCCATTACATATTTGAATAGCGAAATAAGTCATAACATACCTTGTTGATCCGTCCTGGTTCGGACAGGCTCAGGACGACAGCGATCCCACGCAGGGCCGCTATTACAAGACCAAGGGAAATCTCCCCTGGGCGATCAGCAATTATGAAAGCTTTGCATACCCTGTCGAGATGGTTGATATCATCAATGTTTACAACCATTTTGTGGAGTGGGCAGTAAGTTCCGGTGCTGATTTCCCGGACTGGTACCAGGACAAACCAGGATACCGGACCAACTCATTGATTTACTAGGATATAAACGCAGAATCTCGTTTAAAGTTGAGCTGCCTGGAATTCCAGGCAGCTTTTTTTATGTTCACCGGGTTAAAGAAGGAACAATAAATAGTTCCTAATATATCTAGGAGATATCTATTTTTATGTGTATCTTTAATCCGTGAAGATCTGCTGGTTATATTTATTCTTCTGCATATTTCTCCTGCCCATTCAACCCCTGGAGGCTCAAACTCAATCCAACTGTGAAAACTCCAATTTTACTCTCGACTTTACCAACTGGAAAGGATTCTACGGGCACTTTAGCAATCCTTATGAATACAGCGGTTTTGTAATTACCCCTCCTGAAAGACACCTGGTCCTGCGAGCCCCTGTTTCGGGGGATCCGAATACCGGAGGCGCGCTGATTCCGATTTATCCGGGTGAGGAATTTTCGGCCCGACTGGGCAACGATAACAATGGAGCAGAAGCAGAGGTGCTTGTATATGACATTGATGTTTCCGACCAATCATACCTTTTCGTTTACAGGTATGCCGTGGTTCTCGAGGATCCCAATCACCAGGTTTCCGACCAGCCCAGTTTTACGATTGAGATCCAGGATACTGCCGGTATTGTACTCGATTCAACCTGTGGATATTATTATGTATATGCCCAGTCAGGATTGCCTGATTGGAGAACATTTTACCCCGGTTCAGGGCCGCCCATTCAATGGCGAAACTGGACAACTGTTGGGATGAACCTTTCAGCCTATGAAGGAGAGACGGTCTCAGTCGTTTTCATCACGCGGGATTGTGCTTTGGGAGCCCATTTCGGATATGCCTACCTTACTACCTTCTGCTCTGCATTGGAATTGCAGGTAGCGCTCTGTCAGGACGATACGGTGGCTATTCTTACTGCTCCGCCCGGATTTACGTATCTCTGGAGTACAGGCGAAATCACCAATTCAATTATTATTTCCAATCCAGTTACCGGAAGTATATACAGTTGCATCATCACAGCCTATAACGGTTGCCAGGATACGATCTTCCAGACACTTTCCTATACCGAAGTGAATGCTGGATTCTCTTTCACTCCCGGTTGCCAATCCTCGCCCATATTTTTTATTGATACAAGCACAATCAACCAAAATGAAATTGTAAACAGGATATGGGATTTTGATGACGGGACCCCTCCCGTTCAAACGGTTTCTGATACCATTTCACATCTGTTCGGGGAACCGGGGAGTTACCAGGTAAAACTGAAAGCATTCTCCACCGAGGGATGTATGGACTCAGCCATCCGGATCGTTTTTGTGGATTCGATCCCTTTGTTAACCAATGATCCGCTGACCAAACAGATCTGCACGAATACTTCGACCGCTATCAACCTTACCAGCAACCTCTCGGGAACCCTGTTTACCTGGAGAGCTCTGCCCGGTTCAGGCAACATCGAGGGTTACTCCGATCAAACCACTCCTACCACAATCCTTGATCAAATCCTGGTTAATACAGGCCAGGAGCTTGAGACTGTTACCTATCAAATCCAACCTCAGCAAGGAGCCTGCCTGGGCAATGATACATCTTTCGTGGTGAGGGTGGTTCCCAAACCCGATCTGATCAATACCGTTCATGAAATAACGATCTGCGACAGCACCTATACAAACCTGATCCTGCAGGCCAGCAATGACAGCACTTTATATACATGGACCTGCACCGCATGCTCACAGAACCTCAGCGGGTATGAAGATAACACCTCATCGCCTGACACCCTCATAAACCAGCTGATACAAAACGACGGGGACTATCAGGATACAGTAATATACCACCTGGTCCCCACGTTATTCGGGTGCCAGGGTGATACAACAGACTTTCGTGTAATAGTTCAACCTGAGCCGGATCTCATTAATTTTCCTTTGCTTAAAGAGATCTGCGACAGTACATTCACTGAACTGATCCTCCAGTCAACCTCTGCAGGGACCCTGTTCACCTGGTTGGCGGAAGGATCTTCACCTCTTATCACCGGTTATTCCTCAAACCTGACAGCGCCGGCTGCAGAGATCAACCAGTTTTTGACCAACCAAAGCCTTACTGTTCAAAGTGTGTTGTACCGGATCGTCCCTCAATCAGGGGAATGCATTGGGGATACCAGTATCTTCACGGTACACTGTTTCCCGTGGCCATCCCTTTCCAATATCCCTCTGCGGGATACCCTCTGCTCCTGGACCTCCACAGATCTGACACTATCAACGGCTGTTCCCGGAACCCTGTTCACCTGGTATTGTTCCCAGGTCTCAGGCTTGATAACGGGATGGTCTGACAATACAGATCCAGTTCTCCTGATTGACCAAACCCTGATCAATCATTCGAACGTGACGGATAGTGTTGTATATCACATTATCCCTGAGATCAACGGTTGCCAGGGTACGGTAACGGATTTTACATATCTTGTACATCCTGTTCCCGACCTTTCCAACACCCCTCCCTTCAACAGAATATGCAACGGCGATTCATTATTGATAACCTGGATGTCCAATGTCCCGTCCACTGATTTTACCTGGGATTGTATCCAGTTATCAGGGAATATAACCGGTTGGTTACCAAATCCGGGTCCGGGGAGTACCCTTCTTAACCAGGAACTTTTTCTGACGGGGATCTATGAGGACTCTGTAATTTATCTTGTTTTGCCTCATTACTCCGGCTGTTTTGGCGAGGTGACGTCATTTACGGTTTTCGTGGCGCCATTCCCGGTTGTCATCTTTGAACCCTGTTTCGATACGGTCACCACCGTTCAGGGTCAGCCATTTCCACTTAAAGGCGCCATCCCCCTCGGAGGAACATATGCCGGAACCGGCGTTTCCGGTTCAACATTTCACCCGAATTCTGCTGGTCCTGGAACCCATCTTATCACATATACTTACGAAAATATGTTTGGATGTACCGATAGTGTTTCCCGTAGTATTTACGTTGCAGATCCCCCCTCTCATACCTGTGGAGATACCCTTACCGACCCGCGTGACAACAAGAAGTATCCAACGATTGTCATTGGTTCCCAGTGCTGGATGGCATCCAACCTGAACTACGGAATTGAAATTCCTTCCGAAACGCCACAGAGAGATAACTGCATCCCTGAAAAATATTCCAGTCACCAGTCACCAGTCGCCAGTCAATCGTTTTATCAATGGAACGAAGCCATGCAGTACGATGACACTCCGGGTATCCAGGGTCTTTGCCCTCCGGGCTGGCACATTCCTTCGGAGACAGATTGGGCGATCCTTTTCTCACATTTTGGCAACGCCGGCTTTGCCGGAAATCCATTAAAACATGGCGGCTACACCGGTTTTAACGCAACACCAAAAGGAATCTTGTTCCAATCCGGCACATGGAGATTTTCTGCCGGTGATCCGGTTCTCCGGTCCGTCCTTTTCTGGTCTTCCACTCAAAATCCCCCGAACAAAGCCTGGGCACACGGAATGAACGAAGTAGTGCAGGATACGGAGTACACTCCAAGTGTTAGTTTCTATCCCGCACAATCGAATCATGCCTTCGCGGTAAGATGTTTGAAAGATTGAGGTGCACTCAGGCGAGTGGTCCTATGCAGGTATCTCTCGAGTGACCTTATACGGGTATCTCTTTTTTTAGGGTTAACAATATTTTGATGATTCAGGAATATTCCCTATTTTTGCCCTCCCAAATTCGAAAGAAGAATCAGTTCGTACTTCGTACACCTAACTTCTGCATCGTACTTCGTACTTCTGACATCTGACTTCGGACTGCCCAGATGGCGGAATTGGTAGACGCGCTAGTTTCAGGGACTAGTGTCCATTGGATGTGCAGGTTCGAGTCCTGTTCTGGGCACACTTAAAATTAATAAAGGCCCTGTAGGGTAACCACTTACAGGGCTTTTTTTGTAGGGACCTGTAGAGGGGACAGTAAAAAGTGGATCATTCGAGATCAAACATTATTTTCAGATTGCTTTTTATTTTATCGACTAAATCTACCGGGATATTCCCGGCTTTTCTGATCAACCGTTTATTATCAATCGCTCGGACCTGATCCATCATAATATCACAACCTTCTTCGAGTCCACAACACCCCTTTTTTATGTGAACCCTTAAAATTTCACTCTCTTTTCGAATACTAGTGGTTATTGGGCAAATAATAGAAGAAGGATGGTGTTTGTTTAAAAGATCAGTTTGAATGATTATTACGGGTCTGACTTTCCCAGGTTCTGTTCCGATTGTTGGATTCAGATCGGCTATCCAAATCTCAAATTGCCTGGCTTTCATTGTCGACCAATTCAAATTCGTGAAGAACCTTCATGGAATCGTCTTTTACAAGCTTTGATTCCTTTTCAAGTTTAGATGCCAAGAGTTTTCTTTTCTGAACCTTGTTGTAATAATCAAGGGCCTCATTGATATATCTATTTCTCGATTTTTTAATATGGCTGATAACCTGTTCAGTATCAGTGAAAATCGAATCGTCTAGTTTTAATGATAATGTTTTCATAGGATTCCTTTATTTAATATTACAAAGGTATATACATTTTAGGAATACTCCAAAATTTTTTTAGCATGCCTGGGTGCTAGATTCAATCCCGTAAACATCGCACCGAAAATGCATTTGATCGATAACTGGGATAATACGACACCGAATAGTTCACCTCATGCATCCCGTGCGCCCAGGCTTTGTAGGGCCCATGGGAAGTTGATGACCAGAAAATGGTGGCAAAATCTCCAAACCACCAACCTTTGTTGAAAAAGCCCGCCCCTTTCAGAAAGGCATTGAAACCCGAATAGCCTGTATATTTTAACGGCTCCCCGGCAAACGCACTGTTGGTCCAGTTTGCGAAAAGGGTATTCCAGTCTGCCTCCGACGGTACATGCCAGTCGGAAGGGCAGAGGCCCTGGAGCGCTTCGGTTTCCTGGTAGCACATGAGTTCATCCCACTGGTAAAGCACAGAGCTCAGGGCACAGGGCACAGGAAGAATGGTGTTGCAATATTTTTCCGGGGTGCAGTTGTCGCGCTGGGGAGTGAAGTACGCGAGCTCTGTTCCATAATCCAGATTGGCGGCGAACCAGCACTGAGGACCAATTTGGACGGTCGGGTAAAGGGTGCTGTCGCGGATATCGAGCAAGGGGGTTCCGCATTGATGAATTGATAATTGATAATTGATAATTGATAATCTTGATGAATCCCGGCAGCCGGCTGAATTGATGTAGTTGTAGGTGATTTCATGAATTCCTGCTCCTGCTAACGCTGGATCAAAATAATATTTAATCCCACTTTCCACACTTACCACACTTTCCACACCAGTCCCAGAAAATACTCCTCCCATTGGAATCCCTCCCCGCAACAGGATCGGTTTGGTGTTGGTGGTGGTGATGGTGTCGAAGCAGGGGATGAAAGTTACTTCAGGCGCTTCGACCACGGTCATGATAACTGGATTACTGGATGCTGGATTGCCGGATGTACAGGGTTCGGAAGAGGTGAGTACACATGAGACAATATCACCATTCTCAGGAGTGTAGGTAAATACTGCATTGTTAATTCCTGCATTGATTGCATTCACCTGCCATTGATACGATGGCGTAGAGCCGCCATTCATGGCGGCTCCGGTAAATGTTACGGGTATTCCTTCGCATACCGGGTTGGCTGAAGCGCTGACAGAAATAGAAACCGGGAGTAGCGGATTCACGGTAATGATATAATCAGATGTCTGGCTTCCGCAACCTGTAACATTTGGAGTAATAGAATAAGTTACTGTTTGGGGACTGATACTGGAGTTTATTATTGTTTGCTGAATCGAATTGCCTGATCCTCCTGAATATCCTGTCACATCAGGTGACGAAGCAACAGCAGTCCAGTTGAAGGAGCAACCAGACAAGCTGCATTGCAGGTCAATTCCAGTTGTTTCGCCTGAACAAATCACTGTTGTGGGAGGTATGATAGCTACCACCACAGTTGGTAAAACTGTTACCACATAATCGATCTCCTGACCCACACAGCCATCTGCACTTGTCGGAAGGATATGGTAAGTAACATATTCAGTATCTGCCCCGGAGTTGATCAGCAACTGGTCTATGATTGAACCTGAACCATTAGCAAACCCTGAAACATATCCGGAAGAACCTGTTGCAGTCCATGAAAAACTAGCTCCTGAAACGTGAGAGAATATATTGATTACTGCCAACTGCCCACTGCAAACTGACAGGCCTCCAGGAACGAAATAGACATCTGGTAACGGATATACCGTCACAGGATAGTCGAGGGGTATAAATGTACAGTTGGCATTCTGGGGAGTAATGGTGTATGTTACCATTTGGGTAATGGTGTCGGTGTTGACAAGAACCTGTTCGATAGTATCGCCAGTCCCAGCATTGTATCCCGTGACCAGGGGGGAAGAAGCGAAAGCACTCCATGAAAAATTGGCATTAGTGACATTGCTGCTTAGTTCAAGGTTTGTGGTATCCTCAGAGCATACTGAAAGTGTTGGAGGAGTCACATATACCAGCGCTTCTGCAACAACCGTTAACTGCACCGTATCACGACCAATGCAATCTTGTGGTGATGTTACTGTGACAGAATATATCCCTTCTGCCCCGGTCGAAAAGGTCTGTCCTGTATCAATGGCGATCTGACCAGTTGTCAGGTTATCCCAGGAATATGTACATCCTGGGAATGAGCCTGCATCAAAGGTGGCAGAATCACCCTGACAGATTGTGATATCTTCTCCGAGTACCGGGATTGGTGTATCATAAATTGTGATAGTTCGCCACGAGGTATCTGTCCTGGTGTCGTTGTGCCTAACAAACAACGCAATGGTATACTGTCCGGGTTGTGTGAATTTATGAGCCGGAGTCGGTTCATTGGAGTAGTTGTTCGACCCTGATGCCGGATTACCAAAATCCCAGTGAATACTGTCGGCCGGAGGCCAGATATCCCCGTAGCAGAACGTTGTATCCGGGTAGCAATGCCCGTTGCAATGTATATATGCCTTGTATCGTTGTAAAAATTGTGGTAAAGTGCAGTTGTTGTCATTCCCTGATAATCCCACAGCGATTTTCTGAAAATTGCATCCAACACCATTGACAGATGGATTATTTATCCGGCTAACCGTGTCGATATTGCCTATATAATAACTAACATATAGCTTCCAGTCTGGTCCCATTTGAATATGACCTGCCGCATTACCTAAATACGTTCCGGAACCAACAAACTGAACCGAATCTGGTAGAGTGACATCATATTGAATTAATAGATTGCTCTCCGGAAAAGCCCCACTACGCATTGTGACAATATACAATAGTTTTGAGTCCAGTGAAAAGTCCATACCGTGAGCATACAATAAAGGGTCAGGATTGGGATGAAATAAAAATCTTGGTGTTACTACTCCTGTCACATTGTTAAAATCACATACTTCGGTCAGGGAATCAGTACATACAAGAGTTGAGCCATCAGGAGAAACTTTTAGAACACCGGGACTGTATCGAACAATTGGTGGTAATTGACTATTACTGATCACAGGACTATCACTTATTCCGGCCGCAGTTATAAGATAAGCATAGTATTTCTTTCCTGTGCCATGGTGAAGAACCAGCAACCAAACATCTTTGTTATTATGGTGACGTGTTGCCATTAACTGAGACATTGCACTATCACCATCGGGAACAGCTATATTCTTCATCCCGGGAACAATACCGCCTAATCCGCTGTTCAACCTCATGTCTATTACGGTATAAAACAGTCCCACGACAGGTTGGGTAGGTGTCAAGGTTTGATTTCCAACGGTAAAAAGGTAATATTGGTCAGTGTTGAAGAGGGTTTGTACCGCAAACACGGGTTGAACCGCTCCTGCAGCACCTCCTTTAAGACCAGTGCCATCAGGCATTAATACGTTGTTAGCATTGTATAGAAAGTACCCGTTGGAATAAAACAGAAGATTTCCGGCTGAGTCCGATACTGAGGCACTTGCAGCTCCTCCTGTAATGCCCATCGCACTTGTTGTAATTGCAATAGGGATCCCGGAACTAAAATTCATACCCGCGTGAACACCAAAATACCAGTTATCCCATTCCCCCTGCGAAAATCCAGAAACAGGCAGAATAAAAATCAGACTGAAGATAAGCTTTGATTTCAATATGTCATAGATTCAATCATACCTACCTTGTCAGGGTGAAATATCCTTTTGCCTGATAGGATTCTCCGTACATAGTCTTATAATTTACTTTGTAGATATACATGTCTTTCGGACATCGTTGTCCATGATACATCCCGTCCCAGCCGGGATTCATGGAGGTCGTCTCAAAGATCAACGTTCCCCATCGGTTGAATATACTCATAGCAAACAACTGTACTGACTCTCCAATGGGACGAAAGAAATCATTCAATCCATCGCCGTTGGGTGAAAAGGCAGTTGGAAACATCAGTAGTTTGGGGCATTCTTCAACACTGATTGAATCAGTTACCTGACAATTGTCATATGTTATCCGGACCCAGTACTCTCCGGGACTATCGACCACATACGAAGATTCAGTAGAACCATCCTGCCATATGTAAGATGCACCAGGAATAGAGGCATCCAGGAATGCTGTGTTTTCACAAAGAGGGATGTCAGGTCCTAGATCAAGCGGGATAGGTGGTTTATAGCTGTACCTCGTCTCTATATAGCGTAAACATTCAACAGGTACGGAAAGTGTATCTATGAATATCCCAGGTTCAGTATGCCAGTTGCCACCTGCATAATACGGGATACCGAAGCACATTGTAGAATCGACTACTTTCATCACTTCATCAACGACAAGGATGAGCGTGTCATAGGAATTAGGTTTATCGGGGCATGGATAACTTGATGACATCCAACAAACCACTTTATCGCCATCGTATGGAATGAATGTATAATGAAATAAATTCGTTCCTGTATTGATGTCATTTACCCACCATTGATAGTTTGGAGTTGTACCTCCATTTTCCGGAGTAGCTGTGATTATTACCAGTGAACCGGAACAGATCGGATTTGTTGACGGGGAGATTGAAACACCTATGGGTAAAATAGAATCAACAGATATTATTATTGTATCTGAAGCAGCAGGATTATTTGATGTACATCCGGCATTTGAGGTTAATACACAATTAACATGATCTCTATCGGCTGGATAATAGCTTAATTCCGGAGAATTTGTCCCTGTTGGTGAACCATTCACATACCATTGATAGATAGGAGCAGTTCCTCCATTTTGAGGTGTGGCATTGAAAATAACTGAAGTTCCCTCACATACACTAGTGTCTGAAGACGAAATAATTATATATACCGGGAGAGGTGTAATAGCTGTCAGAGCAATCACATTCGATTCAGCTGCTCCGTTCCAATCGGATTTACATTTAACTCGTGCAATCCGTTTGTACCAGGTGGCTTGTGAAATAATTCCCGGAATAAATGATTCTGAATTACTGCCTGGTATATCTGAAAAACCTGATATACTGTCTGTTGTGGATACTTGCCATTTATATTCCAATGTGTCGATATACCCGGATGGAGAAGCAAGGTTCACCAGTGTATCGGGAGTAAAACCCGCGCAACCAATTTGGTCATCACCAATGATCCCGCCAAATGTCGGATTAATGCAGGGAGCATCAATACTCCAGAATACCACTACGGTATTTGATATGAGTTCCGAAACCTCAGCGTATACATTGTCAGTTCCAGGTACCATCCCACTTCTTATGTACCAAAAGAGTGCATCACCTAGAGAATCTGTATATACAGTCCCGGTTAATGGTCCGATTCCGCTTACATGAAACGTAACAAGTATACCCTCTAAAGGATTTCCCAGAGAGTCACTGACTGATGCGGTCAGACATACAGCCAGGATATTCAACTGACCATATGAAGTATCGGGTGAAAGTGTTATAGATTCCACATTTACAACTGGCGACATAGAGCATCCACCAGGATATCCGTAAGAGTTAGCCTGGTCCCAGCCGTAGGCAAAAACACCAAAGGGATGAATACTGGTAAAATTATGCGAACCATAAGTTACGGGTCGTTGCGCTCCATAATAATCAGATAACCCAACCTTGGTAAACGCTGTATCCGGAATTAGTACTCCATCCTGGTAGATGGTCCCTAAAGCATACTCTGGAGCAACCACATTGACCCAATTCCAGTAAAATCCAAAAAGATTGATGACTGTGTAGTTCGTTAGAAATTGTTCATATGGTGGGATAAGCATCATCAATGGATCACCTTTCGTATTTCCTGAACATTCCTGTCCTTTAGCGAATTGTGCCAACATAGCTGGATTTGATGTACTTATCATGTTGTACCCGGACAGTTCAGCCTGATAGTGATCACCGGCGTTAATAGTAGCGGAAATAGAACCGTTGATGGAAATAACTGTCCCGTCATCCGCTGCCAGAATCCTGAAAAGATCACCACTGTTATCTCTTCCGGCAAGAGGCACTGTAACAAAATGTTTACCCCAGGCATAATAAGGGAACATCTGTTCTACAATATGATCGCATGCCTCACATGGCCTGTCTGGAATGTAAACACAATCGTTTGAACCAAATACCGCAACTGGTTTGTTTGATTGAACCCTTGATCCCGTAATGTCCTGTCCGTTTGCCTGATTGTCAGTGCTAACCCATGTTTGGCCCTGGTTCAAGGGTATGCCGGATGTAACGTTGGTCCAGTGGTTGAAAACAGATAACACTGTATTGTCTTCGGTTGCTACGACACTTATCCTGGAAATTCCACTGTAACCTTCGATATAGGCAGCAACCCTGTAATCTGTTCCCAACGAATTTACCGGGAATGCCATAAAAGCGTCGGTACTGGCAGCCTGTCTGTTTAGTCCATAAACTGCTATTGGCTCCACGCTTGTGATCCTGACTCCTTTATTTTCGAGTCCTCCCTGTAAGGTTATGTCCAACGGAAGTGATACTTCAGTTACAACACCAGGTACAACAGTAAAATTCTGGTTAACACCAGGGTGGGCAGAATAAATAGATCCGCTGGTAGAATATTCGGATGAGATGAAGATTCTGATATCGACAGATGTCATTTGCCAATTAGGTTGAAAAGCGATCCAGAAATCTGTACCTACGTTTGTTAAGGATTGAGAAGAACCTCTTTGAGTAAAAGCAATCAGCGTAAGTAAAAGGAGAGTAAAGCCGGTAATAAGCTTTGATTTCACTGAAAAACAACCATATCAACAAAGATATTATTTTTGTTTCATTATATCAATCTCTCACACACCTAACCGCAAACGAATTCGCCCTGTAGCTGGGGTAATATGACACCGAATAGTTCACCTCATGCATACCGTGCGCCCATGCTTTATAAGACCCATGGGAGGTGGATGACCAGAAAAAGGTGGCAGAATCTCCAAACCACCAACCTTTGTTGAAAAAGCCCGCCCCGTTCAGAAAGGCATTGAAACCCGAATACCCGGTATATTTCAGAGGCTCTCCGGCAAACGCACTGTTTGTCCAGGTGGCGAACAGGGCGTTCCAGTCTGATTCCGAAGGAATGTGCCAGCCGGGGGGGCAGAGGCCCTGGAGCGCTTCGGTTTCCTGGTAGCACATGAGTTCATCCCACTGGTAAAACGTAGGACGTGGGACGTAAGACGTGGGACGTGAATATTTTTCTGGGATACAATTATCGCGTTGGGGAATGGTGTAAGCGATCTCTGTTCCATAATCCAGATTGGCGGCGAACCAGCATTGAGATCCAAGTTGAATGGTAGGGTATTTTTTATTGTCGCGGATGTCGGTGAGGCTGTCGCCACAATTGAGAATTGAGAGTTGAGAATTGAGAACGGATGTTTTTGCTGAATCCCGGCAGCCGGCTGAATTGATGTAGCTGTAGATGATTTCATGGATTCCCGCTCCTGCTAACGCAGGATCAAATGTCCAACCTGTCTCACTGGTCCAACCTGTCCCACTACCACTATAGGTTCCACCCAAGGGGATTCCTCCTTTTAGTTTAATGGGTTTGGCGTTTGTGGTAGTGATGGTGTCGAAGCAGGGGGTGAATGTTATTTCCGGTGCTTCGACCACGGTCGTGATAACCGGATTACTGGATGCCGGGTTGCCGGATGTGCAGGGTTCGGAGGAGGTGAGTACACAGGAGACAATATCACCATTCTCAGGAGTGTAGGTAAACACTGCATTGTTAATTCCAGCATTGCCAGCATTGACCTTCCATTGGTATTCGGGCATAGTGCCACTGTTGGTTGGTGTTGCAACAAAAGTTACGGGCAGACCTCCGCAAATAGGATTGTTCGATGGTGAGATGGTTACCCCAACTGGTAGCAATGGACTGACTGTCATAGTGATGAAGTTACTGTTTGCGGGATTGTTGGAGGTGCATTGTTCACTTGAAGTCAATACGCAGTATATCTGGTCCCCGGATAAAGGAGTGTAAGAAAATACCGAATCATTTGTGCCTACATGTATCCCATTGACAAACCATTGGAAGACCGGGAGAATCCCTTTGTTCATGGCGGAGGAGGTATATGTCGATGTATTTCCCTGACAGACCGGATTATCTGCGGTGGAAATGGAAAGGGAGACCGGTGAAATAGGATTTACGGTCAAGATAATTTCGTTTGAAGCTGCAGGATTATTGGATGAGCATGCTTCTGAGTAAGTAAGAATACAGGTAACCGTATCATTATTACTTGGGATATACGTAAAAAGGTTGTTGTTTGTCCCGGTGTCTGCATGATTGATCTGCCACTGGTAATCTGGAGAATTGCCGCCATTGATTGGTGTGGCGGTAAATGTCACAGCCGTTCCTGCACAGACATCGTTCCCTGATGGTGATATGACGACATCTACCGAATCCCCGGTATAAACCGTGACGGGAAAATCCACTGCATTCCCGATGCAACTTCCGGCCCTGGGCGTGATATGATACGTTACGACACCCGGTGTTGTCTCCATGTTGATCAGTGTCTGCTGAATGATCAGGCCTGAATCGACAGAAAACCCGGTCACAGAACCTGAAGTGAGAGTAACAGTCCAAAAAAACATTGCATAAGGAGAATTTGAGAACAAGGGTATATTCGTTGTGACGCCCGAGCAGGCTGAATCAGACAACGGGGAGTTGGTGACTACCGGGACCGGAGAGGTGAACAGTTGCACGGTATCCCTACCCACGCACCCGAAGGAGCTGGTAATAGTGACCATATAGATCGCGGCTTCACTGGTTGTAAAGGTCTGGCTTGTCCCGATGTTTGGTAAACCGGCTGTGAGATTGGACCATTGGTACGTACATCCTGAGAAAAAACCGGCATCGACGGTCACAGAATTGCCAGTACAGATTGTCTGGTCCGCACCCAGATCGGGAAATGGCTTTGGATGAATCTCAATAACTTTTGTGGAAGAATCTATTCGGTTATCTATGTGTCTGACATACAATCTGATGGTATAATTTCCCGGTAAAGGGTACACATGCCCTGGATCCGGAAGATTTGACGTGTTGGACAAGCCTGATGCCGGATCTCCCAGATCCCAGTGGATACTGTCGGCCGGAGGCCAGATATCTCCCCAGAGATGGGTCGAATCCTGGAAACACAGGCCGGATTCTTGGATGTAAGCTTTGTATCGCTGCAGGAATTGTACCAGGCATTGATTGTTGTCATTTCCCAGGAGAGAGACTGCGTTGTTCTGATACCCGCAGGCTGTTCCTGGCAGATCCGGATAAGTGATGCAATGGAGGGAATCGATAAAAGGATTAGCGCCAGCGTATATTTTCCAGTCAGGCCCCAGGTGCAATTTACTGCCAAACCCACCACCCAGTAAGACCTGGCTCTGGACAAAGGAGAGGGAATCGGGAGATGACATATCAAATTGCCACCCTTGGTTTTCCCATTGAGGGCCATAACCCCCAGCCAAACATAGATACAGGAACCTGGAATCGACTGAGAATTCTGCTCCGCGACACCCATTGCCATACCCGGGAGGATAGATTAAGAACCGTGGAGTGATTATTCCGGTCGAGGAATTAAATTGACAGATCTCTGTGAGAGAATCCGAACAAACGAGATGTTCCCCGTCCCAGGATATTTTCATATCTCCACCCCGTTTGTAATAATAGTGACCCCCTATCAAATCCAGGCATGCAGGCAGGTTGCTGGGACTGGCCACCGGGGGGGTGGTGATGCCGGTGGCAGTCACCAGGTAGGAATGATAGACATGGCTGTTGGTACCATGCTTAAGAACCACGATCCAGACATCCTGGTTGTTGAAATGCCGGGTGCCTGTCAACTGGTCAATTGCGAAATCACCGTCGGGAACGGGAATATTCTTCATCCCTGCCACCACGTCTCCCAGTCCGCCCTGAAGCGACATATCGATGACGGAATAATGCAATCCGGTCACAGATCCCACCTGCCCCGGTTCCCCAACGGTGAAAAGATAGTATTTTCCCGGGTCACCCGGTTTGGGAACTGCAAAAACAGGCTGCTGACAAACGTTCCCTCCAACAATTCCGTTCCCATTGGGCATGACAACCTGGTTCCTGTTCCAAACTTTGTACCCGTTGCAGGCAAACAGAAGATTCCCCAGTGAATCGGAAACAGTGGCGGAAGTGCCGCCAGCCGATTGGTACAATGCACTCCCTGTAATTCCCTGAGGAGTTCCGGAAGTAAAAACCATTTGAGCGTTGACTCCAAAGCACCAGTTATTCCATTCCCCCTGGGAGTATCCCAATTCAGGATATAGAAGAAGCAGACCGATGATGATCTTTGATTTCAATTATTGCATATCAATCTTTTACACATCTTACTGCAAATGCATTCCCCTTATAACTTGGGTAATATGACACTGAAAAATTTACCTCATGCATCCCGTGCGCCCAGGCTTTGTACGGCCCGCGAGGTGTCGAAGACCAAAAGAAAACGGCGTCACCGGTAAACCACCAACCCTCATTGAAGAATCCCGCTCCATTCAGAAATGCATTGAAGCCGGAATATCCCGTGTACTTCAACGGTTCACCTGCAAACGCACTGTTGGTCCAGTTGCCAAATAGGGTCTGCCACTCCGCTTCAGTCGGAACATGCCAGCCGGGCGGACAGAGCCCCTGAAGCCCTTCTGCGGCCTGGTAACCCATCACCTCATCCCACTGGTACATTGCCAACTGCCCACTGCCCACTGCCCACGTGTACTTTTCGGGAATACAGTTATCGCGCTGGGAAGTTAAATAAGGAATCTCAGTCCCATAATTAAGATCCGCTGCCATCCAGCATTGAGTCCCGATTTGGATTGTTGGATACACTGAACCATCCCGGATATCAGTCAGCGTACTTCCACAATAGAAAACTGAAGCCTGTAGGCTAATTACCCTCAAGTACCCGGTATCGGAACACAGTGCAGAGTTAATATATAGATAGGAGATCATGTGGTTACCAGGTCCGGCAACAGAGGGATAGAAGTACCCACTGTTCACACCGATGCCTGAATATACACCTCCCAGGGGTATCCCTCCACGAAGCAATATCGGTTTCGCATTAGTGGTCGTGAGCGTATCAAAACAGGGGGTAAATGTAACTTCAGGTGCATCGACAACAATCATCATAACAGCGGTGCTTGTAACAGGGTTTCTTGTGGTGCATGGCTCAGAAGAGGTGAGAATACAAATTACAGAATCGTTATTGACAGGGGTATATGTGAAGACAGAAGAGTTCAGTCCAGTGTTCACTCCGTTGACTTGCCACTGGTAGGTTGGCACGATCCCCCCGTTTGTTGGTGTTGCTGTAAAGGTGACTGGCAGACTCGAACAAACCGGGTTGGTTGAGGCTGAGATGGTAATATCCACTGGCAGTAGTGGGTTAACCTTCATGGTGATGGTGTCACTGGTTGCCGGGTTATTGGATGTACACTGCTCGCTTGAAATCAGCATACAGCAGACCTGATCTCCGTCTGAAGGGACATAGGTGTACGTTGAATCGTTGGTGCCTAATGGGTTTCCATTGACGTTCCATTGGAAAAGAGGGAGGACACCACCGTTGTTTGTGGCAGCAGAAAAAGTAACTGCATCGCCATAACAGGCAGGATTAGCAGATGCCATGATACTGATCTCAACGGGCGGCTTGGGGAGTACATGGATGACCTGGACGTCGGCAGTATCCGGGTTGTTTGACCTGCAAGGTTCAAATGATGTCACCACACACCATACTGTGTCAGTCTGCATTGGAATGTATGTAAATATGGAATCGTTGTGATTAGTGTCTGCACCATTGATAAACCATTGGAATAAGGGATTTGCTCCGGTTTTGACAGTATTGGCAAAGAAAGAGACAAGTGTACCTGCACAAATGGTATCTGCAGTGGCTTGAATAATCACATTCATCGTGTCGCCGGCTTCTACCCATACGTCGAGTTGGGATGGGAGTAACGCATCACAATTATTGCTGTCAGAATAATTCACGCTGATCCACTGATTACCGATGTTATTCCAGACAATTGTAACAGAAGAATCTGAGACAGTTCCTCCTGAAATAATTGTATTGCCGGGAGAAACCTCCCATTGATACAGAGTGTTCCCAGATTCAGTAATATAGAGATTTGGCTCTCCAATGCAAGAACTATCACTACCTGAAATCGTTGGAACCGGATGTGGATGAATGGTAACGAACATTGAAGAACCGATGCCTTCTCCACAACAATTTTTCCCAAACACCGAAATTATGCCTGACATAGCAGAAGCAGAAAGGTTCACCGTGATGGCATTGGTATTCTGACCGCTAATGATACTCACTCCGGTAGGAACATCCCAGGTATAGTCAGAGGCATTTCCAATTAATGGCACAGAATAGATGACTCCTGTAGCAAACGCGCATACGTATTCCTGACCTGAGATTGCTTCCGCTGTATCGGGTATTTCACAATCTGAAAACCTGGTAAGGAATCCATCTCCGTAGTTGATACCATGGTTGTTTATAATCTGATG
>Ga0172371_10002981_pt1 | contig 26514 bp, 23 predicted proteins | sample Lak12m_FD_114543 | JGI IMG/M metagenome (GOLD analysis project Ga0172371, IMG submission 114543) | Freshwater microbial communities from Kabuno Bay, South-Kivu, Congo - kab_022012_12m | ecosystem: Environmental > Aquatic > Freshwater > Lake | place: Democratic Republic of the Congo: South-Kivu... | reverse complement strand
TTGCAACGCGCCGGGGCAATTAGCTTGCCGGCGGTGATTACCGTCATCCTCGCGAAAGCGGGGATCCAGGTTCTTAACTTCCTCTGGACCCCGGATCAAGTCCGGGGTGACGACGTGCCGTGAAATTGACATGGTTATTTTGCGACAGGCCCGAGACTGCTCCGGTCCATCGCCGGGACGTCCGGAAACCAAACCGACTAACGGCGTCAATCCAGCCGTTCCCGAAGTATCACTCGCCGGGCGTATCATCGCGTTCGCCCGTGTTCTGAAATATCACGCGTTTACGGTCTCCACACCATCGGTAATAGACGCGTGCAGGGGAGTATCATACATAGGAGTTGAACAGCGCTCTGATTTCAAAGCGCTGCTTAAGGCGCTTTTCATGACGCGTGCTGAAGAGTCGGTGCTCTTTGATCGTCTTTTCGACGAATTTTGGTTGGCCGACGCGCGCACTGACCGTACTGGATTGCCCGACATACAAAGGCCCGAGCCCGGGACGACGTCTCAATTGCCGACAGGCGCGGACGTCAAGGTGTTCGCGGGACCGGACGAAGTGAGTCAAGATCTTGGCGACATGGATGATGAGGCGTTATCAGAGGCGGGAGTTTCGGATTCTCAAGATCAGCAAGCGAGGAATGAACAGCCCTTTGTCGTCTATTCACCTGTGGAAGTGCTTCGCCAACAAGATTTCAGGTACGTTCCCGAAGGGGACGATCCGGCCATGGATCGTCTCATCGCTTCGATTGTGGCGCCGCTGCTCAGGCGGACCGGAGTCCGTAGACGCCCCGCGTCATCGGGCACGCGGCCGGACCTTCGCAAGGCGCTTCGCCGCAGCCTCCGCCACGGCGGAGAGATCATCGATCTGCCGAGATTCAAGCCGCGGCCAAGGCTGAAGAAGCTCGTGTTCTTGTGTGACGTGAGCGGGTCTATGGATCCATATCTCCGGTTCATGCTCAGGTTCATCAGAGAGATTCAGCAGCTGCCAACCCGCGTCGAGACGTTCGTCTTCGCGACGCGACTCACCCGCGTCACGCCCATGCTTGCTCGCTTGCCATTTCAGCGCAGCCTCAAGGAGATTGCCGAGAGCGTTCGGGACTGGTCGGGCGGAACTCGCATTGGCGAATGCCTGCAGCAGTTTGTCTCCGTTTATGGCGCGTCTATGCTCAGGCCCTCGACCGTGGTGATCATTCATTCGGATGGGTGGGATCGTGGCGACCCGGAATTGCTGGAAACCGAATTGACCAGGATCGGTCGAACAGCGTACCGGCTCATATGGATCAATCCCTTACTTGGCATGCCCTCGTACGAACCTACCTGCCGCGGCATGAGAACCGCCCTACCCCATTTGGACGCATTCCTTCCCGGACACAACGTCGCGGGTCTCGAACGCACCGCGGGAACACTTCGGGCGGTGCTGTAATACGAATATGCGAGCTAACCATCTCAAAGGACAAAGACCGTGCTCGCATTATACGAACCTTGTGGATTTTACCCCAGCGCCCATTATATAGTTAAGCCTTGTTAAGGACGGCTGACCGCGCAGACATGACGTGAGTGAGATCTTGAGTCCACTATTCTTTGGGATGCAGACCTAAGTCGATGAGAGCTCCGAGACGGAAGCGACCCTTATGCCGCCGCGTGGTGGGAACAGTGACCGGCAGGAACATGGCGGACGTAGCGGAGCATGTTAGGTACATTGGAAGCGCCGAGCACAAAGACACTCCGTCTTTTGCCGGGAGGCTGAGGCCTAGAGCCGACGCTTCCCTCTGTCCTCGAGAACTGGTGCACGAGCTGGAACGAGTCACCCAATGGTTGAGATCCGCTATCGCACGCGGGGCGGTAGGCGAGCTATGGGAGGGCGAATTTCCTCGATACGCGTGGCATAAAGAGGGCAGCGTCGTCTATGAAGCGCGCTTGGTGAATCGGGACCTCGGAGAGTACAAGGGCTATCCTTTGGATGAGACGGAATGGCCTGATGGACTGGATTCTGTGAATGAGTGATGTGAGTATCAATTTCGAATGGGTTGACCCGCTGGGCGCCACGGGGCCAGAACTTAGGGCCACTTGGGCGAGACTGCAGATTGTCATAGGCGGGCGAGCAGTAACAAGAGTACTCGACGAACAAGGGCAAACTGTTCGAGACGCGGTGTACCTGCCGCTGTATCCGCTCGCTGAATGGTTGGCTGGACAATGGTGGCCGCTCTTGAATGAGCCGTCTCCTCATTCATCTTCTGATCATCCTGGCTACGACGCGCGGCATTATCTTGCCAGCGCTCGCGAAGGGTATGCTCTCCCTCCCTTGAGGATCGAACCTGCGGGCTCGGTTGTCAAACTCGCCTGGTCCCCTGAGCGGCTACCTTACCATCGCCTCGAGTTCCCGGGAGGTGATGCGTTCTGGACCGAAACATCGATTCTCGAAAGAGAGCTTTCTTCGCTTGTCGAAGCAGTGGTAACTCGATTGGACTCTTTTGGAATTGCCGATACCATGCTTCAGCAGGACTGGGCGGCTATTCGCTCCGCCGACGAGGAGGAAAGGGCATTCTGTAAGTGCGCCGGTGCGCTCGGATTAAATCCCTATTCGTTGGACGACAGTGAGCAGCAAGAAATTGAAGAGGTAGGGAATCTCCTTCCGGGTGAGATTGTGAACGAGTTTTTCTGGGCCGCTCGTCGCCAAGAACTGAGAGCTGACGCGCAGGAGTTGACGGCGGTTGCCACTTCTGCTCAGTGGAATACCGCAAATCTGGTATCACTCAAAGACCTCCGTGCGAAGGTGTCAACGTGGCAGGAGCCACCAATGACACTCCCATGGGAACAAGGCTATGCGTTCGCACAAAGGCTTCGCGGGCACTTGGGGTTAGACGGGCATCCGCTACCATCGATTTCACGTATTGCCGACGCCCTCGGAACAACTGAAGCAGATCTTCTTCAGGTGGTGAGCGACTTTTCCAATCGGACTCTTCCTTTTACGGCTCTGATGGGAACGAACGAGAACGACAGTCCGGTCTTCATCCTCCGAGAGGGACTTCAGCCGTCGCGCCTATTTCTTTTCTGCCGAGCCCTGTTCGAGTACCTGTCGTCCCCAACCAGGCGTAGCGCGCTGATTACCGTCGCTAACACAGTACGTCAGAAACGAAATCGCGCGTTCGCTGCGGAATTTCTTGCTCCCGCTTCAGCGCTTCGCGATTTGGTCAGGACATCGATTGTGACGGCGGAGCAAACGGAAGAGTGGGCCGAGGCGTTCGGAGTGTCTTCCCACATCATCTTTCGGCAATTGGAAAATCATCATATCGCGAGCGTTGAGTAGACATGTAGTCCGCGTGCGGGGGTACGCGGGCAATTTCCGGCAAGCGAACAGACCTCACAAGCCTTGCGATGTCCCAATGTATTCCCCTGCGAAACGGGCTACCGCAGGCTGTGATACGACTTCAAGGAGAGCGCAATGATTGACTATGTCATTACCGACCACAAAAGCTACGTCAAGATACGCTACCGAGTGCAGATCGTCGACGGACCGGTGCTCAAGGGCGCGGTCGAACCGGAAATCATGGACTTTGTCACGGGATACCTGCACGTGATCCCGGGCCTGGAGAAGCGCCTTGTGGGAAGGCAAACGGGAGACAAGCTCTCCTTCACCGTTCCCTCGGAAGAAGCTTTCGGCGTACGCCGGCCTGAACTCGTGATTGAGAAAGCAAAAGCGGATTTCCATTTTCCTCCCGCGGTTGAACCATACCCAGGGATGGAACTCCCCATTGTTACGGGGAACCTCGACGGCCCCGAAACTGTCATGATACGCGAGGTCAAGGACGACACGATTGTGATTGACCTCAACCACCCGCTATCCGGCTTGCCGCTCGTCTATGAACTGGAAATTATTGAGGCAAGGCCGGCGAGCGCGACCGACGTCTGCTCGGAGTGGGACTCCGCAGGCGCTGAACAAACGGCCTGCTCTTCTATTCCACAGATCGTTTTGGGGGAAGATGAACCATGAAGGTCTTCATCACCGGCGGGACCGGATTCGTTGGCACCAACCTGACGAGAGCGCTCCTCGGTAAAGGCCACGATGTGACAGTGCTTTCCCGAAGCGACAAGCGGCGCCCCAGCCTCGCCGCTCAGGCCCGCTTGGTCGTAGGAGACCCGACCAGGCCCGGCCCATGGCAGGAGGAAGTCCCCGAACATGATGTGCTGATCAATCTCGCCGGTGAATCGATCTTCAGCCGATGGAATGAGGAATACAAGAGGCGCCTGCGGGAGAGCAGGATGCTCACCACGCGAAATCTCGTCGACGCGATCCCGGCCGGAGGAGGCGCGGTCAAGCACTTGTTGAGCACTTCCGGAGTCGGTTACTACGGATTTACCGGCGACGAAGAACTCGGCGAAGACGCCTATCCAGGAACGGATTTCATGGCGACTCTCGCTCAGGATTGGGAAGCCGAAGCCCTGAAGGCTGGCGACAAGGGCGTCCGTGTTGTTGTCACCCGGTTCGGCGTGGTGCTCGGCAAGGATGGCGGTGCGCTCGAACAGATGGTCCGGCCTTTCCGGTTCTTTGTCGGCGGGCCGATCGGGAGTGGCAAGCAATGGTTTTCGTGGATTCACGTAGAAGACCTGTGCCGAGCGGCCCTCTTCGTCATCGAACACCCCGAAATTTCCGGCCCGGTTAATTTCTGCTCCCCCAATCCTGTGAGAAACGCGGACCTCGCGCGCGCGATCGGGGAGGCGCTGCATCGGCCGTCGTTCATGCCTGCACCGGGCTTTGCCCTCAAGATCGTGTTGGGAGAATTCGGTTCGGTGATCCTGAAGGGGCAGCGAGCTGTGCCCAAGATCCTGGAGAAACACGGATTCCGCTTCAATTACGGACGTATTGAAGATGCGCTGAAGAATTTGCTGCGGTGACCGAGATATTAATGTGACTGCGAAGCGAGCCGCACCGGGACTGATTCATTTGATGCGCCGCCGGCCTGCCCGACAGCCCCACCCCGCAAGAGAGGCAGCCACACCGTGAACACAGTACCGTCATCGTCGGATCGGACCGAGATAGACCCTCCGTGGTCTTCCACGATCTTCTTGGATACCGTCAAGCCCAAACCCATGCCGTGTGTCTTGGTGGTGTAAAACGGATTAAAGACCTGCTTGAGCTCGTCAGGTGCTATCCGTGCCCCGGTATTGCGGACCTTCATTTCGAAATAGCCCTCACATTGAAGCTGGCCTGCCTGGAGAGCCTTGTCGCTCGGGATCGAGGCGCCGGTCTCCACGTCCACGGTCCCGCCGGGAGACGATGCCTCGATCGCATTGGAAACGAGGTTGAGCATGAGTTGCTGGAAACGACCGGGATCGAGCGAGACTTCGCCGATTTCGGGGCCGAGCAGCGCGTCGACAAAGATTCCTCGCTCCTTTGCGCGCCCGTCGGTAACACCGATGATGTACTCGATCAACTCGTTGGGGTTGACTGTTTCGAGCTGAACCTTGTCGCGCTTCGTGAAATCGATGAGGCGCTCGAGGATGCGCTCCAGACGGCCCACCTCGGTCATGATGATCCGCACATACTTGCCGTGCATCTCCTCGTCGTATGGTAAGCCGCCGGCCAGATGCTTCTCCAGCCGACGAGCGAAGCCGCCGACGATTGCGAGAGGTTGTCGCAGTTCGTGGGCGACCTCGGCGGTGTGCTCTTCGATCGCCTTACACCGGCCCGACATGACGATGTGTTCGTAAAGCTCGTCAATGATTTTGATCTTCTCGAGAAGGGCGGCCTTTGAAGCCTTCAGTTCTTCTTCCAGTTTGCGCCGCGAAGTTCGATCGCGCATCACACCTTCAAAGCCCGTAATCCGTCCCTGAGGATCGTACGAGGCCTTGCAGCGAATCCTTGCGAAATGTCTGCCGCCGGCCGCGTCCTGTATTCCGATTTCTTCGTCCCAGATGGACTCGGGTTGAAGTTGGCCAAGATGATCCACAACCGACCGGTCTTCCGGGACGATGTGGTGCTTGAGCGGGGTTTCGAGGACTCTGTGGACAGGAGCACCGAGAAATTTCTCCATCTCGGTGTTTACAAAAACGAATCGCCCTTCCGCATCGAGCGAGAAAATGATGTCGGGAACCTGCTCCACCAGGCTTCGGTACCGCCGCTCTGACTCCCTCAGCTCTTCTTCCATTTCTTTGCGGTGCGTCACGTCGATGATGAGTTCGCCGGCGCCAATAATCTCGCCGGCTTGGTTCTTGATCGGCATCGCGGTGTGTTGCAGCCAGACTTCGCCCCCGCGGATGTTGCGCCTCTTCCGCTCCGACGTGGCGCGAGGTTCACCGTTGAGCACTTCCATAGCCGGACAGGCGGGACAGACTTCGTCGCTGCACGCCATGAATTCATGGCAGATCCGGCCCACCGGATCGCCGAAGGTTTCCTTTATCAGTCGGTTGGCGTAAATCACCCTCAGGTCGCGGTCCATTTCCCAATACATCTGACCGCAACTCTCGAGCAGTTCGCCGAATTGTTCTTTCAAGGTCACATCGGACACGAACAGGCCTCCGAGGTTATCGCGGTGAGCATTCCCACCAGCGAGTCTGTGACTACAATTATCATCATGGAATGGCTCGATGTCCAGAGCATTCGTGGTATTCGGCTTCACTCTCGCACCAGCCACCGGCCCGAGGACATCTTCGCGGAGGACTTCTCGAGGAGAGTCTTGATTCTGGCGTCTTCTTTGAGGCTGTAGAGGAGGTTCTTCTGGTCGTTGAGGTCCTTTTCCGCCCGTCGGACGTACACGTCCGGATTGACCTTTAGCGCCAATTCCAGATACTTATAGACCTTGTCCTCTTCTCCGAGCGATGCGAAGCAATGTGCAAGGTGATAGTACCCCAGACCTCGTTCTTCGCTGCGCTCGTATGTGTCGAGAGCGCGAGCGTTTTGCTCGGCTTGCGTGAGGACCTTTCGGGCTCGTTCATCCTCGCCCAGATTAATGAACGTTCGCGCAATGAGGATGTAATAGAGGGGATTCTTGTTGAAGACAGCCGCAGCTTCCTTGTATTTATCCAATGCGGTCTGAAGCTTATTGCGGGCCTGATAAAGGTTGCCGATATTGGCAAGCACCTTCGCGTGATCCTCGGAATTGTCGGCGAACTCGAGTGCACGCTCGAAATTCTTCATGGCGTTTGCGTCATCACCCAAATTCTTGTAGCACACCGCCATTGCGTTGAACCCGAAATAGTCTTCGGGATGCTCCTCTACATGACGCATGAACGCGTCGATGGCTGATTTGAAGTCTCCCTCTCGTGCAAGCCGAACTCCCTTTTCTTTGAACTGCTCTTCCGGATCCTTGGGGGCAGCTGAAAATATCCCGGAGAACACCTTGTCCAGGTCGAAAACCATCGAGTGGCGTACAACTTTTTTGCCGCATCCCGCCGTTGCGGCGAGTGCGCACAGACAGATCAGAATGCCCCGAACAAGTCGCACGAGGGAAACCTTCCCTGATTTCTCGTAGAATGATGACGGTGCAGCATACATTAAGACAGGGCGATCTGGCAACCTCCCGGATCACGAGCAATGTTGACAAATTAGCGCTCCGAAGCTAATATCATAGCCAAACCGGGCGATCCAGCCGGGCAGTTCAATACGCGGTTCTTTACCCGATGGCAAGTGACGACAAGAAGGTAGTAAAAGTCGGTCCGAGACTTGCCAAGTACATCGGCGCCAAGGCGACGCGGGAAAAGAGACTGCAAGCCGCGAATATGCAGGCCGAGTTTACCTTGCTGGATACGCTCATCATGTTGTGTTACCTCGGCCGCGACCCCGATAAAGAAATAGCCGAAGCCGCCCGCAAGAATCTCATTCCGGCCGCCCGAGCCTGGTTCAGCCGGCCCGACAAACCTGAACTTCCCGAACCGATTCACGAGATCGTGATCAAGGTGCTCGAAAGAGTGGGCGTGGGCGACCAGGCGGAAGCCGCCGCGGAAGGCGGCAAGATTGTTCGCGGCAATATCGGCTTGTTGGGCTTGGGCGAGATCATCCAGGCGATTGATCACAACAACCGCACGGCCGTCATCAACCTGCGCACCGATGGAGAAGATGCCCGCATTTTCGCGGAGCATGGAAAGGTGGTGGGGGCCGTTGCAGGCGATGATGACGGGCTGGAGGCATTGTACCGTGCTTTCGGTTGGGGCGACGCTGACTTTACCTACATTCTCGGCGAGACCGGTCCATTCACCAACAGGATCAAAGTCAACACGCTCACCCTCGTTATGGACGCATTGGAGCGAGCGCCCGACGAAGACCCCTTCGACAGCGAAGCCAGCCTATCCTGGCGCGTGGAAGGCAACCTGCGAGTGCTTAACGTCTTCGAGATTGCCGAAATCTTCGAGATGAACTCGAAGCAGGCTCTGTGCAATCTCATCCGAGAGGAGGGCAGCGGGACCCTTTACTTCAACCAGGGCCGTATTGTCAACGCGGCTCTGGGAGAATTAACCGGGATGGATGCTGCCTGTCATCTACTCGCGTGGCCCAATGCCCGGTTCGTAATTTCGCGCGGCAGAGAGAGCGTTGCGGAAGAAATCCACATCGGCATGCAGAACCTCATCATCGAGGCGATGCGTCTGCTGGACGAAGGCGTCACTGTCACCGACCGGATCGCCACGGAACTGCAACTCATCAATGAACTGTTTGAAGGCCAGTCGGTAGTCGCTTTACCGGTGTTGGACAAGGTGCGGCTGGTCTTCGGAGAGGACGAGCAGGCTCGGGAAATCCTCGAGACCGATTTGAATCCCGTAGTGCGCAAGGCCGTTAAGGTCAAGATATCCAAAACGATATACAAGTACCTTCAGGCCACCACGGATCACCCGACGAAGCTCAAAGCAGCCCAAGGACTGGTTCCGCTTTCCACCACCGAAAAGCTGGTACTGCTCAGCTACCTCTCTCACGATGAATCCCAGGAAATCCGGGACCAGGCCCGCAAGACACTCGAGACACTCGACGCGGTCACCTATCGCAAGGGAATAGGCGCAGACCTCCATCCTGCGGTAATGGACTTTCTGGTCCGGGAGACGATTCGTGAGGAATCGCTCATCAAAGCAGCCTGCGCGACCCCGGGCATTCTCCCGGAGACCGCTATCCACGTGCTGGACCAGTGGAAAGGAGAAGAAGTCCTTCGTGTAATCCTGGAGAACACCAAATTACTCGAGCGGAGCCCCGCGGTTGTAGCGAAACTGACGGAGGCCCTCGAACCGCATCCCGAATTCAAGCGGAAAGTAGAGATTTTCGAAGAATCGCTGCTGGAGGGCTCTGGCGACATCAAGGTCGAGGGTCCGCTCGCCATGTGCGGCCTTTCCGGCTTGATGCACGCAGCGGAGCACGCCGCGCGATCAGGGACTATCGTGCTGGACGGCTCGAAGAAGAGAGGGCGAATCTTCTTCCGCAAAGGGAAGCTCGTTGGGGCGGTCTCCGGCTCCCTGGAAGGGAAGGAAGCACTGGAAGATCTGCTTCAGGCGAGGGACTTGCGGTTTCGGTACCTCTTGAGGACTTATCGACACACCGAGAACGTTGACCTTCCGACAGCTGAGAACCTCCTGGCAACCAACGCGGCGCGACCCTTCTTGGATCCCGAGTCGAAATCGGGCCTCCACTTGCTCAGCGGCAGTACCCACGCCATGGATGTCTTCGACGCGTTGGCCTGCATGGAAGGCACTCCAGCTACGATCAAAGTGACGGTACTCTGTGAGGAAGGATCCGGCGAAATCTTCCGGGATCGCAGCCGAGTGCTCCATGTTGCCGTCAGAGGAAAGGATGACCCGTACACCGCTATGGCCGCGATACTTTCTTGGAACGCCACGAGATTCATCATACGCTATGCGACCGAAGAGTTTCCGACCACGGTTGACAAGACACTGAGTGAATTCGTCATAGAATGTATCAAGGAAGTGCCGGAGGAGTTGTCGCAAATACCTCGGCCAGGAGAGCTGCCGCAGTGGGAGCTTTCAGAAGCCGAGTACCAAAGCCTGTACCACCAGATTCTCGAGATGGGCGTAGCCGAGAAGATTAAGCTCGCACTTATGGGAAATCAAGAGGCGCGCAATATTCTTGTGCGCGATCCCAACAAGTTGGTCGCGGTGGCGGTCGTGAAGTCACCGAAAATACAGGACAAGGAGATCGACTCCATCAGCAAGTCCCGATCGGTCCATGACGACGTTCTCCGTTACATTTCGGGGACCAAGGAACTCGTCAAGTTGTATTCCGTCAAGTTCAACCTGGCGGGCAACCCGAAAACCCCGGTGCCGATTGCTCTGAAGCTCTTGTCGCACCTCAGAGAATTGGACCTTCGCAAAAGCGCCAAGAGCAAGGACGTGCCCCAGGTAGTGGCAACGCATGCCCGGCGTCTCGCCGATGTGAAGACAAGCGGATGAGAACGATGATGACCCGGATGATGACACGCTGTGCCGTGATCGGATGGGTTTTGAGGGCACCGGTGATATCGGAGCGCGGATGAAAGTTGTGTGGCGTCCGTGAGTCGAGAACTCGAAGATGCATTTGCTGAATGCAAAATCGTTTTGGGATCGCATAGGAACTTCCGCAAAGTGGAGTGTTGTGTTAATGTTTGGACGGTCTAGGACGCGCAAGGCGGTTCGAGGGTTGCTGGAGCGTTCCGGGCAGCAGAAGGCTCAGCACCGCACTAGAGCAGGTATAGAGAAGATGTGGGGGAACCTCCCCGTTATCGCCCTTACGGAACTCGGACCGGTCGATTGTGTGGATGCGTATTGAGGTCACAAAAGGACAAAAGGCACATGGCGGCACAAGATGTGGTGATCAAAGACATTTTCGGCGATGCTGACAAGGTGGAGATTCTCGGGAAACTCCCGTCCATCCTGTGGGCTTATCTTGAGACAGCCCGCTCGCTGGTTCGAAACATCGACACCACCCCAGGTTCAAGCGCGCGATCCGCCAAGGACACGGAGAAAATACTGGGCATCCTTGAATCGGCTGCCGAGTATCTCGGGAATGAGTCTCTGAAATCGACCTTGGGCGGTCACTCCAAGATGCTGAGCGCGCTGGGCAAAGGCGAGCTCTCCGAGCAGGAATTCGCCAAGTCATTTGTAGCGGACCTTCCTCGGCTGGAAGGTATGGCCGGTCCCCGCCCCGAATCGCTCCCGGATCCGCTGATTTCCTCGTGGCTGGCCGATCAGGCGCCGGGCGTCGAAGAAAGAATCAGGAAGGGACGCGCCGGCGACCTGATTGTTAGCGTGGAATTGCTGGACGAGATTCGGGATTATCTGGCCGCTGAGGCCATTTCCGAAGGTATCCGGTCTATCCTCATAGTGGACAACGCCGGCACTCTTGTGATCAATATCGGCGACAAGGCCGACCTGGATGCGGTTTCCTTGGCGGCCGTAGCGGCCGCCAACTTCGCAGCAACCGAGAAGATCGCGCACCTCATCGGCGAACGCGATTTCGTGCTGCTGTTTTACAAGGGACACACCGAGTCGTTCCATTTCACGCGCGCCGGAAAAGACTACATCGTTGTCACCATATTCGATAACTCGCTCTCTTTGGGACTTCTGAGGTTGAAGATCACCGAGGTTGCCCAATTTCTCACCGGAAAGCTCCCGAAGAGGGAGGTCTGAGCATGGCATTTATTAACAAGAGCGCCAAGGAAATCCAGGTCAAAGTCGTGTATTACGGACCGGGCAGGTGCGGCAAGACAACCAATTTGCTTTACGTGAATCAAAAAATGAACGCCAAGTTCATGGGGAAGATGATCTCCATAGACACACGGGGTGACAAGACGCTCTTCTTTGATTTTCTGCCGCTTCAACTCGGCAAGATTCGTGGTTTTAATATCAGAGTACAGCTGTATACGGTTCCGGGTCAGGTGTTGTACAACGAAAGCCGCAAGATGGTTCTCAAAGGGGTCGACGGGGTGGTCTTCGTCGCTGATTCGATGGAAGTCCAGCGGGAACCCAATAAAGAAAGCCTCCTCAACCTCAAAGAGAACCTTGCTGAAGATCACCTGGACCTGGATGAGCTTCCGTTGGTGCTCCAACTGAACAAACGAGACCTGGAAGGAAGTGTGATCCCGATTCTGAGTCAAGAGACCATGACCGACGACCTGCACGGACTGTTGAAGCACCCTGTTCCCGTGGTTATGGCCAGCGCCCTCCAGGGACCCGGAGTGTTCGATACTCTGCGAGAGATTAGCAAGATTACCATCAAGTCCGTGCACTATAAGCTGAGGAGCTGAAACTGGGCCGAAGTGAATTGTGATGGTCTTTGCGTCCGGCGACGACCGGTTTTCGGACCTCGCTCCCGACTGCGCTCTTCGATCGATTGAGGCCGTCGGAAAGGAAAGTTTTTTGTTCGCATGGATAGAGGGGATAGGAAACAACTGAAAACCCCGCCGAAGGGGGGCGATCGTCAAGCCGGATCGACCGGGAACCCCGCTGCCGAAGACGCGGCCCAGAGCTTTTTCGACAGCCTCTCGACCACGTTTTATGATGTGACATCGGGGGACGAGGACACCGACCGCGCGATCGACTTGGCTGTGGATACGCTATTCGTGGAAGAACCGGAGACTCCGCCGCCCGAGACGACGGAAGTCCAGGCGACCATGATCGACGAGATCGCGTTCGAGGAGCCGCCTCCGCCTCAGCCCGAACCCTCCCTCGAAATCGAGCGGTTTGAGGAGCCCGAGCCTCCACGGTCCACCGGCTATGATTTGGCAGCGGAACTCGGACTCGAAGAATTCAAGGATACTGAGTTCGAAGGAGCTGTCGCGGCCAAGCCGGCGCCGGCCCCCGTGACCGCCCCGGCCCCTCGGGAGCGCGTCCCCGTGGCCGAACCCATACCCGCGGCCGCGCCGCCCGCTGAAGACATGAGTTTGAGGAAGCTCGAGGAAGCAATCCTCACTCTCGAATGGGAAATCTCGCGGCGATCGGTTACCGTTCTGGCGACTGAACTGAAGAAGGTAAGGGCTCGGTTCCAGGACAACGTCACAGTGGACTTCGCCGCGCTTGCTATGCGCGTGGTATTGGACTACATCATCCAGCGGATGTCGCGCGCACATCCGGAATCAATCCGATTCCTCCTGGAGGTCACAGACTACTTGAAGGGTGCGGTGGCCTCCACCAGACAGGATCCGCTTGTCGCATTCGATCGGATATTGAGCCGCTACGAGGCATACAAATCCGCGGTACGAAGGGCGGAGGGGATTCCCGACAGTTCGCCGGCAATTCTCCGAGAACTGGAGGTTGCGGACCCCAAGGCATTCTATGACTTGGTAAAATCCCAGGCCGCCACCTTGACTATGGCGGGCCGATCGCTCGCCGAAAGACTGAACACAGTGGATACTCCGGAGAATTTGATTCGATCGTTCAGGTTCCTTGCTACGCGATCGTTTAACCGCATTCTCGAGAGCACAAGAAAGAAAGGCGCACCTTCACGGCCAACATCGAAGAAGACGGCGAAACGATGAACCGCTCGAGCAGAACCTCATATTATTGCCGTGCCCGACCTCAGAGGATGGCGTCGATTGCGAGAAATCTCTCGACGGGACAGCCTCTTAACGGGCGTGGCCTGTGACGTTCGCGTTCTGGAGGCCTGGCGAACGATCACATATGCATGGAGCTTATTATGGCCGACCAGTCCCCGACTGAAGTCGTTGAAAACCGCCGAAGGCTCAAGCGAAAATACACGCTGTTCAAGATTCCCGCCTACGACGCGCAGACGAGACGCTTCCTGGGGCTCGTGCAGGATATCAACGAAAGCGGCATCCAGTTGTTCGGCGTTCAGGTGGAGGTGGGTGCCGTCAAAACCATCATCATCCAGGCGTCCGACTACGTGAAGTCCGCTCCAATAAGCTTCATCGCTCAGTGCCGATGGTCGCGAAGAGAAAGCCAGCAAGGGTACTACTCATCAGGGTTCGAGATCACGGCCATTAGCGACGAGGCAAGGGCCAACCTACTCAAGTTGGTGGAATTGGTGACGCTTGGTTGAGTCCTTCCGCTTACGGCTCAGCCGTGCAGCCGCCGGCGAATCCCCGCCTCGTCCGCACAGAGTCACAAGCATGCTGCACCTGACCATCATTCGACCTGGAGGCCAGGTACTCGAACAAGGTTTTGCCTCCAACCGCATCGTGGTCGGCCGAGACGAGGCGTGTGATTTGCGCCTCGTGGACAGTATGGTTTCTCGCAATCATTGCATCATTTACCGCGAAGGAGACCGGTTCCAGATTAAGGACCTTGCCAGCCGGAACGGCACGTGGCTTAACGGCCGAAAGGTGGACGAGGTCGATAGCATCAAGAAGGGAGACTCGATTCAGGTCGGTCCCTTCAGGCTCCTCGTCACGACTCCCCAAGCGGCTTCGCGAGACGGCGCGAGAAAGTTCGTGTCCCCTGAGCTCGAGGACACGCTCGCACACAAGGATACCACCGAAGAAGTGGCCAAGCCGTTGGGCATGATCAGCGACTACCTCATGGAGTCCACTACCGACCTCAACCGCGTAATCTCGGCGGAACGGCGGGAGCGGTTCCATCGCAATCTGCTGGCCTTGTACAGTATCGCTGAAAACCTTGTGGTCACAGCGGACGTTGACGAAATTCTCGACCATATCATGGATAGAATATTCGAGTTGTTTGCCCCATCTCAGGCCACGATTCTCATGAAGGGCAAGGATGGAAGACCCGTTACCCGCAAGCAACGCAACGCAATGGGCATGGGAAACCCGCGCTCGATCAGTCGTACGGTGATTAACCGTATACTTCGGGAACGCGTTGGGGTGCTCACGGATAACGCGTTGGAAGATCCCCGTTTTGAGGATGGCGACACTATCATCATCGACGGCATCCGTTCGATCATGGCCGCGCCCATCTGGGTGGAAAATCGAATCCTCGGAGTAATTTACGTGGACAGCCTCGACCGAATCGGCGGCTACCGTTCCGAGGACTTGGAACTCCTCACCGCAATGGGCCACCAGACCGCCTTGGGTATCCAGAGATGGAATCTCACCCGACGGCTGAACAAGGCCGCCGTGCGAAACGCGGTCATCCGCCAAAACCTTCGACGATTTCATTCGGATCGGGTCGTGGACCGCATACTCAAAGGAGCTGTGGACCTGAAGGCCCGCGAAACCGTCGCCTCGATCTTCTTTTGTGACATTGTGGAGTTCACGTCACTCTGCGAATCCGGCACTCCGGAGCAGCTCCAGCAGATCTTGACGCTCTTTTGTAAAGCCGTGAACGAGGCTGTCTTCGAGGAGCAGGGCACGCTGGACAAGTTTATCGGCGACGCGGCGCTCGCTTTTTTCGGCGCACCACTCACCCAAGAAGACGCGCCCGTGCGTGCGGCGCGCTGCGCACTCTCTATTCGAGAGCGGCTGGCTCGCCAGATGGAACAAATCCCGGATGCACTGCGGTTCCGGGTACGCTATGGCATCAATACCGGCCGGGCGGTTGTCGGGAACTTCGGGTCCAGCGACCGTATGGAGTATACGATCCTCGGACACGCGGTGAATCTCGCTGCCCGGATCTCCAAGTCCGCAGAGCCGGACCAGATTCTGGTGGGCCCTGACACCCACGAGCACCTGCTGGAGAGAGGCCTTTTCGTGACCCGGAGTGCAGGCGCCAGGCGGCTCAAAGGCCTCAAGGAAGAAATCAGACTGTTCGAATTGCAGGAGTCCTTGTGAAATCGGAGACACACGATCACCAACGCACGACTGGTCGTCTCAGTTTTTCCCTCTTTATCGACTATCTTGTCTACGTGCTCGTCCGGGTCATAGAACAAATCCTCAACCTCGTGCCCGAGTCCGCGGGAATGGCCGCGGGAAGGTTCGTGGGGAGGCTTGTGTACGTGCTCCTGTCGGACCGGCGCGAAGCGGCGCTTGAAAACCTGACCATAGCGTTTGGCCGCGAAAAGCCGCGCGAGTGGATCCTTCGCACGGCGCGGGCCAATTTCGAGCACGTGGGAATGATGGCGGTGGAGTTCTTTCGTATCCGGCGATGGAGCCACGACGAGATCGCTAACAGAATCGTCGTCGAGGGAAGACTCCCGTACAACCTGCTCATGAACGGCCGCAGTCATGGTGTCTGCTTGTTGTACTCCCATTTCGGGGCCTTCGAGGTCGGCGCAGCGCTGGCCAAACTTCTGGGTTGGGACGTGCACCTCATCGTAACAGGTCTGCGTAACCCGTTCCTATCACGTTATTTCTTCAGTCGCGGCGGCCATGACACTGGCATCAAGACGTATCCCCACAAAGGGATCGTCCAGGACATGATCCGGCTCCTGCAGGAAGGCGCGATGGTAGCATTCCTCGGAGACCAGCGAGGCGACGCGGAGCGAGGTATCTTCGTAGACTTTTTCGGAACCAAGGCGCCGGCTAACGAGGTGTTCGCTCGGCTCGCTATCGAAGGGAACGCTCGTGTGCTCCCTCTCGCGACCTACCGCAGGGACGACGGCAAGTACCAAAGCGTATTCGGTGAGGAAGTCGTCATCGAGCCTACCGGCGACCGCGTCACGGATCTCACCACCGTAAGCCAGTTGTTCCACGACCGTTTCGAGCAATGGCTCCGCATGAAGCCTGAACAGGGGTTTTGGCTTCAGAGGAAGTGGCGGCGCAAGCCTTCCAAAAAACGGAAAGCGAAGAATGGCCCTGGTTCGGCACCAAACTCATAGTGCTCGATTTCATATATCGGTTCTCGAAAGCAATCACGGATTGACTTCTGGGTGCCACTGCTGGCTTGTCCAGCAGTGCGATCCCATTCCGTGAAAACTTCCGAGAATCCCTATAGTTCTGCTATTCAGAGGGCACTCTTCAGCCAGTCAGCAACAAATTCTGCCACGTTCTGCCAGCCGGGCTGACAGATTACCATGTGCGCGTGGTCGGGGAATTCCTTGTAAGTAGCTCGGTACCGCTTTGCGACGGCCCGAACGACCGAAGCGGGCGTGATTCTGTCCTGTGCGGCGCCCACCACGAGCATTGGGCAGGTGACAGCGGCTGAGTCCACACGGGAAGCGGCCCTGCGATCAAGCAGCCAAAACCCTATCTCGAAGGCTGCCCTGCCCGATTCGTGCACCATTCTCTCGTAGAATACCCGTTGGTCCTCCACGGGCATCAGGTGCATCATGCCGTAAACCGCTTCCCCGAACGTCGGGAAGGTCGGCAAGTTCCAGAATCCCCACCTCGTGAGCGAACTCCAAAACGAGCGCAACACCGACGGCTTAATACAGATGATCCCCCGCGGAGATGCCGGCGTCAGCAGAACCGCGGCTCGCGCCAGGCCCCTCGCCGAGAGCATTTGGGCGAGCAGCCCTCCCATGGAATGACCGATGAGGATCGGCGGACTGTCCAGCTTCCCGATCTCAGCCTCCAGAAAACCCGCGTAGTCTAGGAGGCTCGTCGTTCCCAAGCGCGGGTCGGGCGCCGATCCCGGCTGGACGTCGTGATACGGGAGCGTGGGAGCCACGCAGCGGTAACCTTCGGGCTCGAAGACCCCGCGATAGTTCTCCCATTGCCACCCACCTCCCCACATCCCATGAATCATGAAGACGACTTGTTGCATGATCTTCCCCCTGAATGGAAAGGTGCGATGTCAACGCACTCGTGCGAGTACCGCTCCGGAAATGATCGGTGGGACAGGCATCCTGCCTGTCGTCTTTAGGCAGGCAGGATGCCTGCCCCACCAAAGCCGAGGAATTGCCTTACCGCAGCAACGTGGGATCACGTATATCGGTTCTCGAAAGTAATCACGGATTGACTGCTGGGTGCCACTGCTGGCTTGTCCAGCAGTGTGATCTCATATCGCGAGAACTTTCGAGAATCCCTATAGTACAGTAACTCATACCGATGCGCTTTCTAACAAGTGACATAGAAAGGTCCGGCAGGGACGCCGGCCCCCACCATGTTTGGTGGCGGCGGGCCTCCGTGCCCGCCATTTTCGCTTGCATGAAAGCGCACTGGTGTCAGAAATACGTTTCTACCGTCGCCGGCAACCGCCGTGGGTAGGGGCGGGTCTCAGACCCGCCCCTACAACGCATGTTGCCTAACTCAACGTGCCCCCCCTTGCAAGGGGCTCGATGGAAAGGTCCCTGTTGGACGATCCATTATCTTCTTTGTCCGCCTATGGCCTTACGTGCAAGCTCGTCCACTTCGTTGTTTTCCGGATGGCCCGCGTGGCCGCGGACCCAGCGCCACTCGATCCTATGTCTGTGAGTCGCCTTATCGAGCCTTTCCCAGAGGTCCTGGTTCTTGACAGGCCGGTGGTCCACCGTCTTCCAGCCACGCTTTTTCCAGTTGGGCAGCCACTTGGAGATCCCCTGCTCCAGGTACTGGGAGTCTGTCGAAAGGATCACCGTGCAACTTCGCGTCAACGTTTCGAGGGCCTCAATCGCAGCAATCAACTCCATGCGATTGTTGGTCGTCCATTTCTCACCGCCCGAGAGGTACTTTGTCTTCCCTTTCCAGCGCAGGAGAGCCGCCCACCCCCCAGGCCCCGGATTCCCTCTGCACGCTCCGTCGGTGAATATCTCCACCACGGAAACTGCTGCATCATCGTCACTCATGCGGGGCACACCTGGACATGAACCTTCCTGGTCCTGGGACCGTCAAACTCGCAGAAAAAGATCCCCTGCCACGTTCCCAGAATGGGCGCGCCTCCCGACACGATCAGATTCACCGAACATCCCACCAGGGCACTCTTGATGTGTGCGTCCGAGTTGCCTTCGTGATGTCGGTATCCTCCCAGGTGCGGGGCCAGTTGCGAAAGTTTCGCCGAGATGTCTTGCGCCACTGAGGGGTCGGCCGCTTCATTGATCGTCAGCGCCGCGGTAGTGTGGGGAACGTAGACCACAGCGATGCCTTCCTTGACACCGCTCTTGGCAATGGCTTCGCTTATCTTGGATGTGATATCGACGAATTCGATACGAGATCCTGTTTTGACCTGAACTACCTCCATACACCGTCACCTCGATTTATGCTGTTTCGGTTTCAAATAAGAGCCTCAAGAACGTTCGCGACATCGACGTCTTGTCTGCCGCTCGATCTGACATCGGCACTATCCATTTTCCGGCAGATCGCTGCCCGCGAACAAGGCCTCGACAAAGTCGCGCGCATTGAAATCCCGGAGATCGTCCATTTTCTCCCCGATCCCGATGTAGCGCACAGGGATCTTGAGTTCATTGGAAATACCCACCAGGACGCCACCCTTGGCAGTGCCGTCGAGTTTCGTGACCGCGATCCCGGTGACCGGAATCGCTTCGCTGAAGGTCTTGGCCTGGTTGATCGCATTCTGACCCATCGAGGCATCGATTACGAGAAGTGTCTCGTGAGGTGCACCGGATTGTTTTTTCTCGATGGTGCGTCGGATCTTCTTAAGCTGTTCCATGAGCGGAACTCGCGTGTGAAGCCGTCCTGCGGTATCGACCAGCACCAGTTCCGTGCCGTCGCCGGCCGAGCGGTCGAGGGCCTCGAAGACGATCGCGGAGGGATCGGACTTATCCTTGCCTTTCACGACCGGGCAGCCGATCCGATCGGCCCAGACTTGCATCTGCTCGACCGCTGCCGCACGAAAGGTGTCACCCGCGACCATGAGCACGCGGCGTTCCGCAGCCTTGTGCCGAGCTGCGATCTTCGCAATAGTGGTCGTCTTGCCCGACCCGTTCACTCCGATAACCATCACGACGAACGGCTCAGGGCTGAACCCCACCCGCAACGGCGCCTCGACCTTCAAGAGTATGTCGGTGATGAGCTGTTTCAGGTAATCCATCACCTGATCGGGCCGGTCGAATTCCCGGCGCTTGATGCGTGTGGTGACGCTGTCCAACAACTCGTAAGCGGTCGTGATACCGATATCCGCGGTAACGAGAATCTCCTCCAGCCGCTCAACGATTTGTTCATCAACCTGTTTCTTGCCGAAAAAAAGCTCGTCGAGCCTTCCCACAAGCGAGGTTCGCGTCTTCGACAAACCGGTCCGTAGCCGGAAGAAGCTCTTCTTTTCGGGTGATTCCTCCGCCGCGTCCTGCTCGGGCGGCGACACTGCGCGGCGCGCATCTGAATGCTCCGTCTCGGTCCGCGCCGAATCTCTTTTCAGGAGACGGCTGAAAAAGCCTTTCTTTTCGCCTTGTTCTTCACTCATGTTCTACGGGAACCCCAGGGGGATACAGCGGTGGGGTTGAGTTTAACACGAGGCGCAGGCACGGTCAAAGGGGAATAGCTAAACCAAATTCTTTGAAATGCATTGAACATGCTGATTATTATGTGCTATGTTACGATTATCAACGTCAAGGAGGCCCGCGTGTTCTGGAAGCGCCGTGAGTCCAGCATCATCATACCAGCCGCTCTTCACGAGAAAATCTGCCAATCCTGCAAGCCCATCGTCGAGGATGTCTGCGAGGTTTCCGACATCCGTATCAGGAAAGCTTCCAAGCCGACCAATGCAGCAAGAATCCGCCGCGACGTCGGGACATTCCGATTCGTCTCAGGTTCCTGACAACTCTTGTGGCGCCACAAGAGTTGAAATTCTTGAACGCATGTCCATTCGATCTGCAGTAGTGAGGATATCTCTGGCGACGATTCTCATCGTTGCCTTCACTTCTCCCCTGTTCGCGGCTAAAGCCAAACAGTCCGGGATTCAGGATGCGTGCGCGGATTTCGCGAAGCTGTTGCGTCGTCCTGACTGTCCCCGGGACCAGTGGCTCCAAATGATCAGGAAGTTCGTGACACTCCACAAGCAGGCCGCAGACGCGACAACCCGCATGAGGAGCGTACTTCTGGCGGGTAAGGCCGCTCTCGATCTGCACAAACGCAGCGCACGCGTTGAGGATCTCGAACTCTCGATCCGTTTGCTCCAGCAATTCTGTAGGACGTGCCGGAACTCACCGGAGATTCAACACGGGATTCGCCTGCTTGCGGAAGCGCAAGCCATCCAGAATGCACTGAAGAAACGGCCGTCAGAAAACTTCATGGCCTCTGCGCGGCCGTCGCCTTCCCACAACGCTCCAATCAGATTCGATCACGAAGGAGCAAATCCCCCGAATCCTTCCCATTCACCAAAAGTCGAGCCGCGATTTTCCCATTCGCAAGTGGCAGACACTCGACAGGCCGGGGTACAACCGGCACCCAATTTTGGGGCAAATGGGGCTCCTCCGGCGCCTCAGCCGCAGCCCCAGCGACCCTGGACGAACACCGCAGCGCGGGCACCAATTCCCTCTCCCGCTCCTACTCTGCCACAGCAACCGAGCGCAAAGCCTCAGGCTCTTCCTGAGAGTCCTACCGGCAACCCCTATTGTCCAAGCGGAGAAAGGAGTCTCTTTCGTATTCCGCTGCCTGAGCGTCATGCTGCGGTTCCTCGCCGGGTCGTGGTCGATGTGCCAAGGGCCGCTGCGCCGCAACCACCGCCTCAGCGACAATTCGTCGTGGTGATCGATCCGGGTCACGGCGGCAAGGATCCGGGCGCGGTCTCTGCTGACGGGCAGCTCAAAGAAAAGGACGTCACGCTCAAGGTGGGACAGGACCTCAAGCGCATCCTCGAACGCGCAAATCCGCGGGTCAAGGCTTTGCTCACGCGTGAAAGGGACGAATTCGTGTCTCTGGACGATCGCAAGGCTTTTGCCCACTCGGTGGACGCGGATCTTTTCATTTCTATTCACTGCAATTCGAGCAACGAGTCGCTCGCCAAGGGAATCGAGACCTACTATTTCAGCGCCGCGTCATCTCGCCGCGCAATGGATCTGGCCGCCAGAGAAAACCGAGCGTCTGCCAACAAGAAGATGGACGTTCGCACCCTGCGAGTCGCCGATAGCCCAAGCATCGCGGCAGCGAGCAGCCTGGCCGAGACGGTCCACCGCGGCGTCTTGGAAAAACTCGGCGGGACGGTCTCCGCGGGACGGGACCGCGGGGTAAAGAGCGGGCCGTTCCATATCTTGCACGCGGCCAAAATGCCGGCAATTCTCGTGGAGTGCTCATTCATCAGCAATCCATTCGAGCGAGCGAAGCTCAGGAATCCCGCGCATCTTCACCGGCTCGCGGAAGGCATCGCCGCGGGGGCGACCAAATATCTGCGTGACCTCGATCAGAAAGGTTGATACCCTTTCCTCGATCGTAACCGCTCACCGTGGAGGCAGACACCCTCACCCCCAACCCCCTCTCCAAGGATGGAGAGGGAGCCGTCGGTCCCCTCCCCCAAGTATGGGGAAGGGGCAGTGGGGATGGGGACTCTTCACGACCCGAAGCCATCTGTCTCTGCCGGCTTTCCCGGTGAACGCTTACCCTCGATCTATGCATCGTTCGCAAAGGAATTATCTTCAGGTCATGAGATATATCTTCGCCAGTCACGATCGCGCGTTCCAAATCAAACGCATCCGAGAAGGTATCGAGGCGTACCGGGCCGAGGCGGCATCCGATCCGGAAGGATTCCAGATGCACCCCGTGTACGACGACATCCTGGGCCAGCTCGGACAGCACTTCCTCGCGCACTGGAGCGATCGGATCGCGATTGTCGGGCTTGGGGGGTACGGTCGCAGGGAGATGAGCCCCTATTCGGATATCGACCTGCTCTTCCTGAGGCCTGAGAACGCTCCGGAAGGTGTGTACCGAGGCATCCGCGGCATTCTTCATCTCTTGTGGGACGCCAAGGTGGAGGTCGGCCACTCGGTGCGCACGATCGACGAGTGCAACGCAGAAGCAGCCAAAGATCTGGCGGTACTCACTTCCCTCATGGACGTCCGACACGTGTGGGGCGACGATCGAATTTACCGTCAGCTCATCGTCGAGCGAGAGCGGATGATCAACGAAGCGGACCCGCTCGATTTCTACCTGAGGATAGAAGCCGAGATTCTGAAGTGCTGTTCCGAATTCGGTCATACCATCTATATGCTCGAACCGTACGTCAAAGAAGGGCCGGGCTCGCTACGGTACATGCAGCTTATTGCGTGGTTGGCCAAGCTGATTTTCGGATCCTCCGGCCTTGAGGACCTTCCTTCGCTGGGCATTACGGGGCATAAGGCGCTCGATGCCGCGCAAGCGGGGTTGCACTTCCTGGGCGGCATTCGCACGCGGCTTCACCTGCTTGCCGGGCGCCGAGACGATCGACTCAGGTTCGACGCTCAGTCGGTGCTTGCAGAGCAGATGGGCTTTCACGACACCGAAGAACGCCGCGGGGTCGAGCTGTTCATGCGTGAGTATTATCGGCACGCTGCAACGATGGAACACTTCGGTCAGCGGGTTCTCGCGAGGTCGAGGCTCTTTCTGCGACCTGAGACCGGCGCTGAAGTCAAACGCATGAAGCTCGACGACTCGTTTTACCTTGGCGCCGGCGGAATCTATCTGTACGACGAGCGAGACGTGAGTCTCACCGCGACCGATATGCTCAAGGCCTTCCGATGGGTAGCGGAGACCGGGGCGAACCTCGACATTCGGCTCATGGACCTGATCCGCACCTCGGTGCGACCGCTGGAGCGGGATCTGGCAAACGATCCGACCGTGAACGCCCACTTTCTGGCCATATTCCGAAATCGCGGCTCGATTGCCAAAGCGGTCACCGCGATGTTGCAGACCGGGTTCCTGGAGTGGTTCATACCGGAGTTTCAGCGAGTTGCGTATTTGCGGCAACATGACGCATATCACCAGTACACGGTCGACCGGCACACAATGGTCGTGCTGGAGTTCATCGACTCGTTCGCTAGACGGGAAGATGGCGACGACGTGCGACTTATGCGGAATATCTTCGCCTCTCTGGCAAAGCCTGAGGTGCTCTACCTCGCCGCTCTCTTTCACGATGTCGGGAAGGGCCAGGGAGCCGGTCACGAGATCCGCGGGGAAAAGATTGCGCGGCGTGTCCTCGAACGTATCGGTCTACCCAAGGGCGACAGAGAGGACGTGTGCTTTCTCATTCGCGATCACCTGGCCATGAGCCACCTCGCGTTCAAGAAAGACCTTCACGACGAGGCGTTGCTCAGCCGGTTCGGGGAGAACGTTATGCACAAGCGGCGGCTGGACATGCTGCTGCTGCTAACCCATGCAGACCTGTCCGCGGTTGGGCCGCGCGGGCTCAACTCCTGGCGACGCCTGCTGCTGGAGGAACTCTACTACCGAACGCTCGACGTGTTCGAACGTGAGAGTGCCGAAGGCGAAGACTTGGGTGAATGGATCGAAGAGATCAAGGCGGTAATACGCGACCTGACGCCCGCGGACATGCGTGGCGACTTGCTCGAGGAGTTTCTCGAAGGATCGCCGGCCCGATATCTGTTGGATTTCTATCCTGGGGTGATCGTAGACCACTACACAGCGATCGTGAACTACTTGCGTTCACACGGAAAGAGCGCTCTCGATGCGGATGACGTGATCGTCAGCAAGGTCGACCATCTTGGACCGGGATACAGCTCGGTGACGCTGCTCCTGCGAGACAGGCCGGGACTGTTTTACAAGCTTGCGGGGACCCTCTCGGCGAACCGTATCAATATCCACAGCGCGTGGAGCCATTCAATTCACCCGGACATCGCTGTGGCAACATTTCACGTCCATGATCTCCCGCAAGGCCCGGTCGTCGACCCGCATCAGTGGGATCGTTTTTGCAGCGACGTGTGCAAGGTGATACGAGGCGAATCTGACGTGGACGAACTTGTTGCGGCTCGGCGCAGATCGGGTAGGCTGTTCTTTAGTGTCCCGACGCCGAGTCACCCGCTCAAAGTGGAAATCGACAACGCCGCATCGGATAACGCTACGATCGTAGAGGTGTACGCGCTCGACCGGCCCGGATTGCTGTATGACATCACGCGGCAGATCTACACATTGGGCCTGAGTATCACCATTACCAAGATCACCACGGAGGTGGACCTGGCCGCGGATATCTTCTACGTGGTGGACGAGAACGGCAATAAGATTGTAGATTTCGAGCGACTCGACGAAATCGAGAATAGCCTTCGGGACCACCTCATTGCGATCGAAGAATCGCTGATTCGGGATCGCAAGTCCGCGTGATTCCAATGACAGCGGATTCTCAGCTCACGGAACTTGACCTGGCTGTGGCCGGGTACCTCGATCATCTGATCGTCGACAGGGGCCTCGCATCTCTTACGGTTGATTCGTACGCCTACGACATGAAGGGGTTTTGCGGCTTTCTCAGTGGACGGGGAATCCACGACCCGGCTCGCGTGGACCGGGAAGCTCTCCTTGTCTACCTCGCCTTACTCGATCGTGAGGGACTCAGCGCAAGGAGCCGAGCGCGGAAGATTTCGTGCATCCGCGGCTTTTTCCGTCACCTTGTCGAGCGCGGCCTATTGAAAGCCGACCCGTGCGAGCACGTCGAATCCCCGCGCCTCCTGCGGAGAGTACCGCACTACCTTGAACTGAGTGAAGTTGAGGCTCTCTTCGCTGCTGTGGATCGTTCTACCCTCGAGGGGCGCAGGGATGCCGCCATGTTCGAGATCGCGTATGCAGCAGGCCTAAGGGTCTCGGAATTGGTGGGACTGCGTCTGGAGCAGGTCGACTTGGAGATGGGCTGTGTTACGGTCCTTGGTAAGGGATCGAAGGAGCGGGTCGTGCCGATGGGGGTTCCGGCTTCCAATGCAATCCTCAATTACCTCGAACAAGTGCGGCCGCAGCTGCTTGCAGGCACGCGATCCAACGCACTCTTCGTAACCCGCCGCGGAACGGCGATGACCCGGCAGTCCTTTTGGAAAATCGTTAAGAAGTGCGCCCGCGCAGCTGGCATCACCAAAGACATCTCCCCCCACACCATACGTCATTCTTTTGCTACCCACCTCGTGCAGAACAGCGCGGACCTCCGCGCGGTGCAGGTGATGCTCGGACACGCGGACATCTCCGCGACGGAGATTTATACGCACGTCGCGCAGCAGCGCCTCAAGCACCTCCATTCGGTGTGCCATCCGAGAGGTTGATTCTGTCGGCAGAGGGCGTGTTGTTTGAAGGCGCTTAGTACAGCCTTTCGTATGGTCGGTCGCACATTTTGGCGAGGCCCTGGTGGGACAGGCGTCTCGCCTGTCATGTTTTTCGGAGCTGATTGGGCAATAGACAGGCGAGACGCCTGTCCCACCGCGCATATCCAAAATGCGTCACCGTACTTGCGAAATGGTATACTTAGGTACCGATTGTAGGGGCGGGTCTCAGACCCGCCCTTGCAATGCAGTGCACGCTTGGTTGACCGCGAATGTGCTGTTGCGATCAGGGCATGATGTAGTTCGGCAGCCAGAGCGAAATCTGGGGGAAAAACAGGAGAATGAGCATGCAGATGGTCATGCCGATAATGTACGGATAAATCCCCTTGTACACCGTATTCACCGGCACTTTAACCACCCCTGAGACAACGAACGCATTGATCGCCATGGGGGGCAGAATCACGCCGATCATGGTGATCACGGAGACCATGACGCCGAACCAGAGCGGATCGTACCCGAGTTTGAGCACCACCGGGAGAAAAATGGGTGTGGCAAGGATAAGGAACGCCAAGTCCTCGATGAAAGAGCCACCGACCAGATAAACCCCGATAATAATGAGTATGATCACATGCTTGTCTACAGCGAGGCTTTCCAGCCACGAGGCG
>Ga0172371_10002980_pt1 | contig 26518 bp, 22 predicted proteins | sample Lak12m_FD_114543 | JGI IMG/M metagenome (GOLD analysis project Ga0172371, IMG submission 114543) | Freshwater microbial communities from Kabuno Bay, South-Kivu, Congo - kab_022012_12m | ecosystem: Environmental > Aquatic > Freshwater > Lake | place: Democratic Republic of the Congo: South-Kivu... | reverse complement strand
TATCGAAAAAGCTGAAATGGTTGGATATGACGCTGGTCCTATAGAGAATAGTGTTGTAATTGAAGGATTAACCTCGATTTTAATTGGGATAAATAAAGAATTCGGAGTAAAAACCGCTGGCGTTAAGATCGTTGGAATATAAATGGCCAAAAGAAATTCAAAAAATATAGAACTAATAGGACTAACGTCCTTTCCCTTAGTCAAACCAGGGGACGACATCGCTTCGTTGATAATAGATTCGTGTAGAAAGGAAAATTTAGAAATTTTTGATCAAGATATTATTGTGATAACTCAAAAAATCATCTCCAAATCTGAAAATCGCTACCGATTATTAAGCGAAATAAAGCCAGGATTTAAGGCAAAATATTATTCTTGGATATCGGGCAAAGACCCTCGATTTGTTCAGCTTGTGTTGAATGAAAGCAATCAAGTATTAAGAGCAAAAAAAAATACACTTATTGTGGAACACAAAAATGGATTCATCTGTGCAAATGCAGGAATCGACCATTCGAATACTGATCCACAATCGGCGAATTCCGAAGAAACCTATTTATTACTCCCTAAGAACCCTGATTTTTCTGCAGATACTATTCGATTCAAAATTGAATCGGAATTCCATAAAAAGGTAAGCGTATTGATTATTGACTCCCATGGAAGAGCCTGGCGTAATGGAACTATTGGAATGGCAATAGGGATTTCTGGAATTCCCGGTTTAGTTGATCTCAGGGGAAATGAGGACTTATTCGGTTTCAAATTAAAAATTACCATGGTTGCAGCCTCCGATGAATTAGCTGCAGCTGCCTCCCTCCTGATGGGACAAGCAAAAGAAGGGATTCCTGTAGTTATTGCGCGTGGATTCCCATACGAACTGAGGGAAGGAAAAATGTCCGAATTAATCCGCCCCAAAAAAGAAGACCTTTTCAGGTAGATGATGAAATATCCATTAGTGACTGCACTTGCGGGGGGAGTAGGTGGAGCAAAATTAGTATACGGTTTATCAAAAATCCTACCGCCAGACAATCTGAATGTAATCGTAAATACTGGAGATGATTTCGATTATTGTGGCTTGCATGTCTCTCCAGATATAGATTCTATAGTCTATAGCCTTGCAGAAATTTCCGATCCAATAAAGGGATATGGTCGAGCAAATGATTCTTTTAAGGTTATGGAGGAAATCAAGAATTTTGGAGAAGATGTGTGGTTTCGGTTGGGCGATTTGGATCTTGCACTAAATCTTTACCGAACCAAATTATTACAATCAGGTTTTTCGTTAACTGAAACGACAAAAAAACTATGTAAATCCTTGAAGATTGGGCAAATGATTTTACCAATGAGTGACGATCAGTCATATACAAAAATCATTACCGATGAGTTTGGGAAGTTAGATTTTCAAGATTATTTTGTGAAATATAAATTTGAACCAAAAGTGGAGAATATTGACTACTCAAATATTGAAAACTCTAAAATAACAACAGAATCACTAACAGCAATTGTTAATGCAGATATTATAGTTTTTTGCCCATCAAATCCATGGTTGAGTATTTTTCCAATACTTAGATTGCCCGGTGTTGAAAAAGAAATACTAAAGAAAAATGTGATTGCTATATCGCCAATTATTGGGAATAATGCGGTTAAAGGACCCGCTGCAAAACTATTCATAGACTTTGGGTTTGTACCTTCTGCGTTGGCTGTAGCAGAGGTCTATAAAGATTTCATTACTTATTTGATAATTGACTCAAAAAATATGACTGAAATTCCTGATATAAACAAACTTGGAATCAAAACCTATGCAACAGATATAATGATGGGTAATAATGATGCTAAAATACGGTTGGCTGGCGATTTATTAAAATTAATTGAGAATTTTTTACAATGACTCTTTGGACCATAGTGCCCGTAAAACCATTAAGAAGAGGGAAATCTCGTCTTTCGGGAGTTTTGTCTGAAGATGAAAGAACAGCATTAAATCAAACAATGCTGATCAATACATTAAAAACTCTGAACCAAGTCGAAGAAATCGAGACAATTTTAGTCGTAAGCAGGGATCCGTTGGCTTTGTCTATCGCCCGAGATTATTCCGCGCGAACGGTACTTGAAGATGGCTCTCCAGAATTGAATACTGCATTAAAAAGAGCTGCATCCGTTGCCAAAGCTTATTTTGCAAACATGATTTTTGTTCTACCGGCTGACTTACCATTAATCAAACCCACAGATATTCGAGATTTTTTAAAAAAAGCCGGACATCCACCGGAAATAATAATCTCTCCAGACCGAAGGAAAGATGGAACGAATGCGCTACTGATCAACCCTTCAAACTTAATCCAGTTTAAATATGGTCTTGGATCATTTAGCGAACATCTAAAAGCAGCGCAAGATATCAATTCAAGGATTGAGGTTGTTGAATCCGATGTTTTTGGCCTGGACCTTGATTTGCCAGAAGACCTGGAAATATTAAAAACATATAATGATTTATCATTAATAATGAATCAATAAATTAGGAGGTACGAATGCAAAAGGTAGCCCTTTATTTACAAGATTCACATGATTTGAGAGATGGTTTAGAGTATGCTCAGTATGCTGAAAAAAAAGGATTTCATGCGATTTGGCAGGCTGAAAGTAGACTAGTAAGGGATGCAATCGTGCCAATGGCGGCTTACGCTGCTGTAACTGAAAAAATTCATATTGGTTCTGGTGTAATCAACAACTGGACAAGGAATATCGGCCTTCTAGCCTCAACCTTCTTAACCTTGGACGACCTCGCGCCAAACCGGATCATTTGTGGTATTGGCGCATGGTGGGATCCTCTTGCTAAAAACGTGGGGATAGATCGGAAAAAACCTCTTACAGCGATGAAGGAGACAATTGACGTCTTGCACAGGCTTCTCAATATGGAGAGAGTTACTTTTTCCGGAGAGTTTGTAAATGTTTCCGGGATTGAATTAGATATTGTTCATGGCAGAAGAGAACCCAGGAATGTGCCAATTTATATTGGCGCGACAGGCGACAATATGATGGAAATGACTGGTGAAATTGCAGACGGCGTTGTTTTAAATTACTGTGTACCTCCAGAATACAATCATAAAGCTCTGGAATTGTTAGCCGCAGGAGCAAAAAAAGCTGGAAAGACAATAGATGATATTGATCGTCCTCAATTGATTGTCTGTTCAGTTGATAGGGATCACCATAAAGCGATTGACACCACGCGAGAATTACTAACACAATATCTAGCCCAACAACCTCACATTGCCAAAGCTTCTGGGGTTTCAATGGAAGTTGTTCAACAAATTCAATCAATCTTGGGTTGGCCGGCAACAAAAGAACAAATCGCAAAAGCGAAGCATCTTGTACCTGAAGATCTGATCGAACGAATTACTGCATCAGGTACCCCAGAAGAAGCGAAAGCAAAGGTTCGCGAATACATTAAAAATGGTTGTACCTGCCCGATCCTTTACCCAGTGGGAGGAAATGTGCACCTCTTAATTGATACTTTCTCCAACTTTGATTAGGAGGAGACTATGATCAAGGACTATTTTCGCCCAAAGAATGTACAAGACGCACTATTATTAAAACAAAGGTATCCAAAATCATTATTCATTGGTGGCGGAACTTCTGTTAAGAATCTTGACAAAGAATTTGTTTTTATCGATCTTCAAGACTTGCCGAAGGTTTTCACCAGGAAAACAAATACTCTAATTGTTGGCTCAACAATAGCACTGGAAAAAATTTACCAGGAGTTTCGAGATTTTAAAGATCTTACAACTGGTATTCAGATAGAGACTGGCAAAAACCTGCGGAACCAGATTACTCTCGGGGGATTGATTAAAAAGGCTGATGGACGTTCGCCATTATTAACCTGCCTATTAGCACTGGAAACTTTGATTTCACTTGAACCTGATAAACAGAGATTTCAATTATCAGAGTTTCTTGATGTACGCAAAAAAAATGAAGGACTGATTATTCAGGCAGAAATCAGGATCCCAGACGAATTCAAATTTGAATCAGTAGCCAGATCACCATTGGATAAGCCTATTGTGTGTTGCGCAATTGCCAAATACAAGAGTAATTTGGGCATTAGCATTGGGGGATTTGGAAAGAGACCATTATGTATCAAACCTGAGGTTGTAAACGATAACTTAAATTTCGATAAGTATTTGAAAAAGTATATCAAAAATGATGAATGGGCGTCGTCAGAATATCGAACTGAAGTAGCGAAAATATTGGTTAACCGTATGTTGAGCCAATAAAGGTGAAGTCATGAAAATTACCCTAAATATCAATGGCAAAAGAATTTCAAAAGAGGTTCAAAATGATGAATCCCTTTTACATTTTTTACGTTCCGAAGGTTTTTTTGGAGCTAAATTCGGGGGATGCAAATTAGGCGAATGCGGTGCTTGCACTGTACTTATTGATGGTGAACCAATAAACTCCTGCTCCTTTTTAGCTATACAGACTATTGGTCATTCTGTACAAACGATAGAAAGTATAGGTGAAAATCCCGAAAAGGGCTGGAAAAAGACAAAAGGATTAAGTGATATCCAGAAAGCATTTGTTGAATCTGGATCAATACAATGCGGATATTGCACACCAGCAATGGTACTCGCTTCAACTTCATTACTTCAAAATAATAAAGAACCTTCTGAAAATCAAATTCGAGAGGCAATTTCAGGAGTATTATGCCGATGCACAGGATATGACAAACCTGTAAAAGCCATAAAATCAGTTTATAAAAAAGTTGGTAAAGAAGCTTTTTCACCATTGATTGACAGCAACATTGAGGCTGAATTCACATCAATTGGAAAAAAATCGACTAAAATTGACGCCTTAAAACTTGTCCAGGGAAAACCTGCCTTCTCGGATGATATAAAAATTGACGGGATGTTAATCGCCAAAGTGTTGCATTCCCCTTATGCGCACGCTGATATTGTTGACATCGATGTTGAAGAAGCTAAAAAAATCCCTGGTGTTCACGCAGTACTAACCTGGAAGGATTTACCCAGGGTTGTTTACTCTACGGCAGGGCAATCCGATCCGATTCCTGGACCATTGGATATGTTTAGCCTTGATAAGAAAGTTAGGTTTGTCGGTGATCGAGTGGCTTTTGTTGCCGCTGAAACAGATGATTTAGCAGAAAAAGCCATAAAAGCGATAAAAGTTAAATATAAAGAGCTGCCACCTTTGTTTGACTCGAAAGACGCAATGGTTAAAGGAGCGACGATTCTGCACGACGAACCTGAATATGTAAATTTTGCTGATTCAAATCCAAAAAAGAACCTTGCCGCAAAAATTAGAATTGATATTGGAGACGTGGAAAACGGATTCAAAGAAGCAGATTATATTTTCGAAAATTTATTTGAGGTTCCAAAAGTACAACAATCACACATAGAACCACATATCGCAATTACTTACTGGGATGAAGACGATCGCCTTGTTATTCGTAGCAGTACCCAGGTGCCTTTCCACGCTAGAAGAATTTTGTCTCCAGTTTTAAATATCCCGATAAAAAGGATCAGGGTGATCAAACCAAGAATTGGTGGAGGGTTTGGGGGAAAACAAGAAGTAATGGTTGAAGATGTAGCAGCGCATTTAACCATTGCCACTGGCAGACCAGTGAAATATGAGTATGCGCGGGAACAGGAATTCACATCTGCAAGATCACGCCATCCAATGAAAATTAAGTTAAAAACCGGAGTGAAAAAGGATGGCACGATAACAGCAAATGAGATGTATGCCCTTTCGGACACAGGCGCATATGGTTGCCATGCCTTAACAGTAACTGGTAACACAGGGCATAAATCGATGGCTTTGTATGTTGGTGATGGAAAATATAGGAAATCTCCAAATATTCGATTCTATGCAGACATTGTTTACACAAATCATCCTCCTGCTGGAGCATACCGTGGTTATGGCGTTCCACAGGGATATTGGCCGGTTGAAAGACAGATGGAAATCATTGCCAATAAACTAGGTTTGGACCCAATTGAGTTTCGATTAAAAAATGCTCTTCGGGCTGGCGAGTTGCATCCATTTAGCACTGCCTGGAGTGAGGGGCGTGAACCCAGGCCTGAAATAATTCATACTGTAGGACTTGAAAAATGCGTCAGACTGGGGATGACTGAAATTGGTTGGAAGAATAAAAGAGGGTCTGAAAAATGGAAGAGTGTTAAAGATAAACCCTATCTGAAAAAAGGGATTGGTGTGGCGTTAGCTATGCAAGGAACCGCTATACCTTACCTTGATATGGGAGCTGCCAGCATAAAAATGAACGATGATGGTTCCTTTATATTATTACTTGGAGCCACTGATTTAGGAACCGGATCCGATACGGTATTGGCGCAAATGGCAGCAGAGACCCTGGGTGTTACAACTGACGACATCATTGTCTTTTCCTCAGACACTGATTTCACCCCATTTGACAAAGGTGCATATGCATCAAGCACAACATATATTTCTGGCGGCGCAGTTTCAAAAGCTGCTGAAATTGTTGCGCAAAGGATAAAAAACAGAGCTGTTCTTTTGTCAAAAAACGATGGTGATATTTCCGAAAGTGATATTACATTAAAAGGCGGATTTGCCATTACTCCGAGTGGCAAAAAAATATCATATAAAGACATTGCTTTATCTGCTACGCATCATTTTGACCAGGAGCAAATTATGGGCGTCGCTTCTTTCTGGTCTCCCGTTGCCCCTCCTCCTTTTGCTGCGCAATTCGCTGAAGTAACCGTTGACACACAAACCGGAAAAGTAGTAGTTGATAAACTGGTAATGGCGGTAGATGCGGGAAAAATCATCAATCCGTTAACTGCCTCCGGACAAATAGAAGGCGGAATGTCCCAGGCACTGGGTTATGCGGTTTGTGAAGAGATGAGATATGACGATAAGGGAAAATCCAGAGAAACAGATTTTGAAAATTACCATATTTTCAGAGCTGATGAAATGCCGGAATTAAAGACGATATTTGTTGAATCTTTTGAGCCAACACACCCTTATGGTGTAAAAGCTGTAGCGGAAATTCCATTAGATGGTGTTGCTCCGGCTGTGGGTAATGCCATATTTGACGCTTGTGGAGCTAATTTGTTCGAAATTCCTGCAACTCCTGAAAGAATTTGGCGTGCAATTAAAACTAAAGGGTAATTTATGACGATTACTTACGTAACCGGACACGTTAATCCAGATACAGATTCTATCGCGGCAGCGATTGCATATGCATGGCTGCTTAAAGAACGAGATGGAGTAGATGCCAGGGCTGCAAGAGCTGGAGCGATTAATCAACAGACTAGTTGGGCTCTAAAGTTACTTAAATTAGATGCGCCTTACCTGTTAACTGATGCAAGCCCACGGTTCGATTCTGTTGTTAGAAGATTGGATACAACTAAACCAAATAGCCCTCTAATTGAAGCCTGGGCGATTGCATCCCGGACTAGCGGAATTGCCCCTGTGCTGGATGAAAACGAGAAACCTTTTGGTTTGATTACCGGTGCCAGTATGTTTAAGTATTTTGGTAAGGTAGTTGGAACTCAATCTCGAAGCCAGGAAATTACTGTAAAAAGCCTGCTAGAAAGCCCTTGCAGGGAGGCTGCAAACACTGGCATTTTAAAATTTACGGCATCTACAAAGATTAAGGATGTATTGAATCGGATTCTCCGAGAAGAAGAGGATGAATTCTGGGTTGTGGATGAAATTGGTGCTTATGTTGGGATTGTGCGCCAGAGAGACTTGTTAAATCCACCCAGATTAAGATTAATTCTTGTTGATCATAATGAACCCCAGCAATCTGTTCCCTCTTTGGAGGAAGCAGAATTATTGGAAATTCTAGACCATCATAGGTTAGGTAACCCTTCTACACATATTCCGATAAAAATGTCTGTGGATATCGTAGGAAGTACAAGTACTTTAGTGTCGGAAAGAATGGAAGAATCGGGATTTAGTGCTCCAGCCAGTATTGCAGGAATAATGTTAGCTGGTTTACTTTCTGACACGTTAAACCTTACTTCACCGACAACAACTGCAAGAGACAGAGACGCCTCAAAGCGAATGGCAAGATGGGCATTTGTGAAAGGCTCTCCGTTAGAAAACGAGACCATTCAAACTTTTGGTAATATAGTGCTGCAAGCAAGTGCGGGCTTGAGCAATCGTAATCCCCGGGAGGTTGTAACAAGCGACCTTAAATTCTACACAGCCGGAAAATACTCATTTGCTATCGCGCAAGCCGAAGTTACGGATTTGAATGAAGTACAAGAACATGTTCAATCGCTTCAGACGTCCTTAGACGAAATGAGAGTAAGCAAAAATGCCGATTTTGCCATGTTGATGGTCACCGACGTTGTTCGAGGGTCAAGCAGGATCGTGTTATCAAATCCACCTTCGATATTAGATGAATTACCATACCCCCCCTTAATAGATGGAACCAGATCAGCTGATGGTGTTGTTTCCAGAAAAAAGCAGTTACTGCCGGTTGTTTTAGGGTTACTTGAAAACTAAGACCCTTTTTATACAAAACTCATTGATAAAATTGTTTTGACGTACTATTATTAAATTTACTTACAAGAAACATAAACAAGAAAGTAAGGATCTATCATGGCAGAAAGTAATTACCAGGTAAGCAGTATTGAAGAAGCATTGTTCCTTGTGAATAAATTTGATGGAAAATCCAAAATTATTTCTGGAGCTACAGATTTATGGCTCGAATACAAAAATGGCATTCATAAGGAAGTTGAAAAATTCATAGATATTTCACGCGTAAAGGATTTGGATGTTATTTATGTTGATGAGAGTGAGCGAATCCATATTGGTCCTTTAGTGACACATGCTCACTGTGTTCGTTCTCAATTGATCAGAGACAGTGCTACTTGTTTATATCAAGCCTGCCTGTCAGTAGGTTCACCCCAGATTCGAAATCGAGGAACTGTTACTGGGAATGTTGTCACCGGTTCGCCGGCAAATGACTCAATTCCCGCATTAATGGTTTTAAATGCGAATCTGGTTTGTCGAAGCATTGATGGAACTCGTGTAATTCCAATCACCGAATTTTATTCTGGGGTAAGAAAAACTTCAATTAAACCAAACGAAATCATTACCGATATCTGGTTCCAAAAACCTGGCAAGAAAACGATTTCCTTTTTCAAAAAGCAAGGATTACGAAAAGCCCAGGCAATTTCCTTACTAAATGTGGCTGTCCTGTGTGAAATGAAGGACGGCGAAAAGATTGAAGATATTCGAATTGCATTTGGGTCCCTAGCGCCAACAGTTGTAAGAGCAACTAGAGCAGAGGAATTTGCTAAAGGGAAAAATATTCATGGTATTGACATGAAAAAGTTTGTAGATTTAGCCCTGGAGAGTGTTTCCCCGATTAGTGATATTCGTTCCACTTCTACTTATCGTAAACAGGTGGCAGGTGTTCTTTTAAAAAGAGGAATTGAAGAAGTTTGGAATAATCAAAGATCAATAAATAGATCGCAGAATGTTACACTTTGGGGGAAAAACCGAACAACCTATACTCCTTTAGAAAAAACGATTATATGTGAGCCGAATTCAGACATTGAGTTTACCTTGAATGGGCAGAAACTCAAAGCCAATTATGTCCCCGGGCAATCCTTACTCGATATCATTCGTAATACTGCCGTTTTTACAGGTACCAAAGAGGGTTGCGATGAAGGTGAATGCGGAGCATGCACTGTGTTTATGGATGGCGTTGCAGTTCTCGCCTGTCTGATTCCTGCTAGTCGGACTGATCAGACTATTGTGGAAACCATTGAATATTTGGAGAAAAATGGTCAACCAAATAATGTGCAGACTGCTTTTATCGAAGAAGGGGCTGTCCAATGCGGATACTGTACTCCAGGTTTTGTGATGTCTGCTACAAAATTGCTGGAAGAAATTCCTCATCCTTCAAATGAAGAAATTAAGATTGCAATTTCAGGTAATTTATGCCGATGTACAGGGTATTATAAGATCGTGACTGCAATTCATAAAGCAGCGGAAATGGATTAAAAATGCCTAAACACACGATTTTTTCGAGAAGAGTTGTTAAGCCTTCAATTCCCGACCCCCATCCATTATGGCGAGGGATAGGATGTTTGTTCATGGCGATTATCCCTGTTCTTTCGTTGATTGCAGCTAATATCCTCATAAAAGATGCAGAATCAATCTCATGGATTGTGATACCCCAAGAAATGATTCTACCGACATATAGCGACCCGCTTATATTAATAAGAGTGTTATATACGGCGATAATTTCATTAATATTGTTTTTTATCATTTCATTAACCACATTCATATTGAATTCGATATTAAACCCGAAGAAAAAAGGTCCTTATGATGTTTAAGCTCACTGGAGACTCATGATAGCCGATCAGAAAACAGTATTGCGAATTGATGCCCTTGATAAAGTCACTGGAAAAGCAAAATATCCTGGCGACTTTAATTTGCCGAATCAATTGATTATGAAGGTTTTATTTTCCAATAAAAGTCACGCAATAATAAAAAAAGTTAATATTGAGGAGGCTATAAAAATCCCAGGCGTAGTGTCAATCCTCACATCCAGAGATGTTCCAAATAACAAATATGGGCTTATGTCCCAAGATCAACCAGTGCTTTGTGGTCCTGACTCAGGAATAAAGTATGCAGATCGGGTCAGGTGCGTGTCGGATAAAATCGCTTTAGTTATTGCTGAATCTGAGGAGATCGCCACACAGGCAAAGAATGCGATAAAAGTTGAGTATGAAGAACTTGAGATCATTGATGATGTCGAGTCTGCAATGACTTCCAATCAAATGTTAATTCATCCAGAACTGGGTTCAAACGTATTTTGTCATGACAAAATACGATTCGGATTAACAGATGATTTATTTAAAGGGGCTGATGTCATCTGCGAAAGCGATTACTCAACCCCGGTTCAGGAACATGCGTATTTACAACCTGAAGCTGGACTCGCATATTATGATGAAAATGAAATCCTAACTGTAATTGTAGGTGGCCAATGGGCTCATGAAGATCAGGAGCAAATAGCTCATTCATTAAGAATCCCACTTGACAATATTAGAGTCATTTATCCAGCTATTGGTGGAGCTTTTGGTGGCCGAGAAGATATGTCAGTGCAGATTATTCTTGGATTAGCAGCTCTAAAACTTCGAGAAAGAGGGATCAACAATCCAATCAAGATAATCTGGTCAAGAGAAGAATCCATTATTGGGCATCACAAGAGACATGCATATCGAATCCATGCAAAATGGGGTGCCACAAAAACAGGAAAACTGGTTGGAGCCGAAATCAGGATTATTGCTGATGGCGGTGCTTATTTAAGTACCTCTGGAAAAGTACTAGGCAATGCGACTTTACTTTGTACAGGACCTTATAAAATTCCAAATGTAAAAGTAGATGCCTTTGGAGTCTACACAAACAATGTGAGTGGTGGCGCATTCAGGGGATTTGGCGGTCCGCAAGCTGCATTTGAAGCTGAAAGCCAAATGAACAAACTTGCTGAACTTTTACACATCGATCCGGTTGAGTTTAGGCTAATGAACACACTAAAAGAAGGGGACGCCACGCCCGTCGGATCTCCTCTACCTAAGGGAATTTCTATTGACGATGTAATCAAGGAATGTGCAGAAAAATCAGGTTGGGAAAAAGACAAACTTGGACATTATTATCGACCTAAAACACAAGATCAATTGCCGAACACGACAAAGAGAGGAATCGGCTTTGCTTGTGGATTTAAAAATGTTGGTTTTTCTTTTGGCGCTCCCGAGAATTGCTGGGCAACTATTGAGTTACATGGAAATAGCGAAATAGAATCTGTTATATTGAAACACGCTGCCGCAGATGTCGGACAGGGTTCACACACCGCCTTAGTGCTTATGGCAGCAAAGGCACTAAATGTATCAGTTGATAAGATTAAATTAATCGCTTCGGATACTGCAACCTCGAAGAATAGTGGAAGCGTTAGTGCATCGCGAATGACTTTCATGGCTGGAAACGCAATAATTGGGGCTGCCAAAATAGCCCTAGAAAATTGGAACAAAGAAGACAGGCCAGCTATCGGTGAATATAAGTATATTCCACCAGCTACAACACCATTTGATCCCGAAAATGGGCAATGCGATCCTAATTTTGCATACGGATATGTTGCTGAATCCGTCACCTCAACGGTTGATATTGAAACTGGAGAAATTTCAATTGAAGATGTATGCGTCGTCAATGATGTGGGAAAAGCAATAAATCCGGCAGCGGTTGAAGGTCAAATTGAAGGGGCAATTTCACAAGCAATGGGCTATGGGATACAGGAAAATTTTATTCAAGGAAAAGGAAAAGTGAGAACCGATAAGTTCTCAACTTATTTAATCCCAACTGTTTTAGATATGCCAAAAACATTAAGGTCGATTTTGATAGAAAACGCAGATCCTATTGGTCCTTTTGGGGCCAGGGGAATGGGAGAAATGCCTTATATGCCATTTGTCCCTGCCTTAACCCATTCGATATATGATAGCACCGGGAAATGGTTTGATTCTTTTCCATTGACACCGGATAAGGTTATCGAAAAACTCAATGAAAAGTAAGATAACCGGGATTATCTTAGCAGCAGGTGAGTCTAAAAGATTAGGACAACCAAAGCAGTTACTAAAAGTAGACAATGAGTATCTGATAAACCTTGTTGTTTCTAATTCGCTGGAAAGTAATCTATCATCCATCATTGTTGTCTTGGGAGCTTACTTCAATCAAATAAAACCGAAAATAAAACTCGAGAGTAAAGTCCGAGTTGTAAATAATGTTAATTGGCAAAAAGGTCAAAGTACATCATTAATTACCGGATTAAAAATAGCGGATGCAGATGAGGCTGACGCGGTCATGTTTTTATTGGGTGACCAACCATTTATTACACCAAAAATAATTAACAAGATGATTGAATTTTACGAGAAAGGCAAGTTTGAAGTTATTATGCTGAAAACAGGAGAAAAAAAGACACCACCGATTATTTTTTCTAGATCTTGTTTCAAACATATTTATATGCTGGAAGGGGACAAAGGCGCGAGGGAAATAATTGGCGCATTAAAAACATGTTATTTAGATAATTCAAATACAGATGCAATTATTGATATAGATACCTTTGATGAGTATCGAAAAATAAATAATGCGCATAGACATAAATAATTAAACACACTTTTTATTTTTCTTTTAAGTCACCATTGTTCATTTTCTCAATTATCAATTTTGCATCTTCCAGGTCTTTTTTAGCGACAGTCACTTCTGCTTCAGCCAAGGGACCAGCTGTCAACCCATAACTTATACCAGCTGATTCCTGATTAATAAATGCTTCAATGCCAAATGAATTTAGAAGGATTTTCACAGTTTCCGCCTCAAGAATCCCATTGGCGATAAAAACGACTTCATTTCGAATTTTCTTTTTAAACATTTACTTTTCTCCTTGAGAGGCGAGTTGTTCTTTTTTGGATATTCCGGAACTCTCTAGTTTTCTCATATTTGGGCTTATTAACCGCCTCGAGTAAATTATATGCTTTATTCGACCAGTACATTGCTTCTTTACTATTTCTTTCCTGATGCTCAAAATATTTAGCCATCTCAACACATGCCTCAATACTCTCAAGTTCTGTACTTGCGATCCAATGGGGAATTGATTTTTCAAACTCTTTTCTTTTTTTGAATATCCAAGCGATACTCATATGAATTTCCCGGAGGAATTTGTTTGGCAAACCAGAAAAACTAAGACATCTTTCAAATAGATAGGCTGCTTCATCATATTCACCAATTTGAAAATACATTTGTCCAATGGAAAAAAGGTCTAATGGGTCAATAGAATTATTTATCCGACTTACAACAAGCATTTCATCAATTTTTTGGAAAAGTACAGCCATTGAGACAATATCCAATTGATTGTGATAAATAACATTTCTCAATTGTAAACTGTCACCAGTTCGTAAATAATCAAAATATACCTGGGGAATGAGCCATCCCGGTATATCATCTTGTGACCTGGTATATCCCATTATGTTTGTTTCGAGTTCCTTTAAACTTCGATCAGGTAATCTATTTCTCCATAATTTTCTGGAAATATGGAGCAAATCAATATGTGAAAATGTTTCAAAAGGAGTTGGTAATTGCGCTAGGAGAAATCTGGTTTTTAATAATGGGAGGTCAAAAGATTTTCCATTAAAGGTTACTGTAATTTCGAAATTTTCCAATTCCTTAGAAAATTCTATGAGCTGGGCTAATTCATCTGATGGGTCGTCGAGGAAAATCTGTCGAGTTACAAACCCATTTTCGTCATAGAAGCCATAACCAATTAGAAAGGGAATAGTGCCCGTACCTCCGCTGAGCCCTGTAGTTTCAGTATCGATAAAAACATGTCCCCGAACCGAAGTGGTCTTATTTGAGCTTTTGAAAAATTTATAAATTTCCTTACATTTATATTCATTCTGGATGGTAAGATCACCATAGGTAGATCCATATGGAAATGTTTTTTCAACAATAACAATTTCTCCCTGATTACTTTTTACACGATATCCACCCAATTCATCTTCGATCTTTCTTTGTAATTCCTTATCAGGGATTTTTAGAGAAGAGGCAGGCACGAATCCTAGATTCTTCAAGCGCTTTGAAAGATCAGCCAATTGTCCCACCGATCAAATTAAGGAGGAAAAGAGTCTCAGATTTTCCACCCTCACCATTCTCTGAAGCAGGACCAACGCATGAAGGGCAGCCATTCTCACATGAACAAGTGGAAACAAGCTCGTAACATTTTTGCAGTAGCAAATCCAGGTTTTCAAAAAGTGAATTACTTAATCCTATCCCCCCTTGAACGGTATCATATACCATGATTACAGGTGCAAAATCTTCATAGGATGCATTCGGATCCGAAATAGAGTCCAAATCACGCATATCACAGAGGACAAGAAGCGGGGCCATGTTGGCAATCGCGTATCGTAATCCTGATAATGAACTGCGAATTTTTACGTTAAGTTCGGCTAATCGATGACAGTCACTGCATAAGGCAATTAAATTACCCAAGTCATTCGCTTTATCTTGGGATACGAATGATTTGAATGGGATTTTATGATGAACGTGAAGAGGAGATAATGGGGTATGCTTCTTTCCACAGGATTGACATACATAATTATCCCTGACCAAAACTTGTTGTCTTAAAGAATTCCAATTCGGACCATAGTCATTTACTTCGCCAAACCATTTGTTATTTTCTTTAAGTGTTTTAAGGCAAAGGTTATTTAACTTTATCCAAAAACCTTTGGTATTCAATGAGCTTACAGGCAGTTCTAAAGATTCAATGCCAAGCATTTCAGAGGTTAAATTATCTATTTTCTTGAAACCAGTTACCTGGGAATTCACATTAATATCACCAAATTTCACATCTATATATTGTTGTGTTATCGATTTTTCAATATCGTTAATGACTATTTGCTCGGTTTTTATGGGTTCCGTCCTATAAGTACCGGAAAAATAAGATAATGAGGCGATTTTTTGATCCAAATCGAGTGAATTCACATGATATTCAGATCCATCGTGAAGGTAGACTGCGCCTTGGTGGCACATCCAAAGACCTGAAGAATAGTCAATTTCTCCGATCGTCCTGTTGGTGTCTTCTGTAGATAGCTGCAAAATAATGTTCGTTGCTTCAGTTCCCCTAATTGAGTAGTTTCCAGCTGGAAAAACGGACGAAAGATAGAAATACTTATCTTTCTTTTTTTGCAATATATTCTGTTCGACTAGATACTCAAGATACTCATGTAGATATTCACTGTCAAGCGTACCAAATTGATCATTTTCAGAAAAAGGGTATTCAAAAGCAGAGGATTGCAGATGAGGTAAGAGAACCAATGGATTATTGGGATCAATCAACGCTTTTTCAATAGGTTTGGAAAATAAATATTGTGGAAACCGCGCAAAATATTGATCAAGAGGATTCATCGATGCGATTTGAATTGAAATCGAAGCTCTCGTGGATCTTCCAGCCCTGCCTGCCATTTGCCTGAGTGAGTTTACGGAACCTGGATATCCAGCAACAACCACCGCATCCACTCCACCGATATCAACCCCCAATTCCAGTGCATTCGTAGCAGCAACTAAGCGAACACTCCCGGATTTCAAACCATTTTCAATCTCCCTGCGTTCACTCTTTAAATAACCACTACGGTAACCTCGTATTTCGGTAATTAGCCGAGGATATTTTTGATGGAGTTGCTTTACGACAAGCTCAGTAAATCGCCTAGACTGGCAAAAAACAATACTTTGAACGTCGTTTTCCAATAGAAAAGACCCGATCTTCGTGGTGGAAGCTAATAATCCTTCACGGATTCCCAATTCTTTATTTGTCAATGGTGGATTGTATAGAATATTATTCTTTTCGCCTTTTGGGGAAGAATCCATATCAATTAAGTGTACTGGACGCTCAATTAATTGCTCAGCCAGTTCTTGAGGATTACCGATTGTTGCTGAAGTTAATATAAATTGAGGTTTTGAACCATAAAATTCAAGGATCCGATTTAAGCGTCGTAGAACGTTACAAAAATGAGAACCAAATACTCCACGATATTGATGTAGCTCATCGATGACAATAAATTTTAGGTTTGTAAAAAAATCCCGCCAGTTAGTATGGAAAGGAAGAAGCGCTATATTTAACATATCAGGATTGGTAAGTAAAATCTTGCTATTTTTCCTTATTAATGCTCTTTGTGAAGATGGCGTGTCGCCATCATATACTGCTGAAATCTTTGTTTCATTAAAAAGGGACATTTCTAATCTATCAATTGCGTGTAGCTGATCATAGGTTAGAGCTTTGGTTGGAAAAAGTAAAAGAGCAGTAGGAAACCCCATTTCTAATATACTTTGTAAAATTGGTATTTGGTAACAAAGACTTTTTCCACTGGCGGTCCCAGTTACAATGACTACATCGTTCCCCTGGCTTATCTTGGCAATCGAGTCAATTTGATGAGTGTATAAATTGCCGATTCCCAACTTATTTAACGTATTTTGCAAATTAGGATGAATGTCCGATATGGGTTCTGCAAGCCCTTTATTAGCATCGGTATGGTCCCAATATTCAATATTGGAGGAAAAAGTTCCATTCCTCTTTAATTTTCTTATAACTTGATCAATGTTAGAAAAATTGTGCATCATGTTTGCAAAATGGAAATCACAGCGATATACTCATTATCATAACTCAAAAATCGATATTAGAACATATTTTTTACAATGAGGAATTCATGATTTATTTAGTAATAATAATCGGAGCTTTGTGTGGTGTCATCATCAATTACCTGGCTGATGTATTGCCCATTTATCGAAAACCCGGACCCCCATTATGTCGTGATTGCGCTTATCGATTCAGTTTATATAATTATTTGATTTCTTTTCGTTGTAAAAATTGTGGAAGGGGGGTGTCGCTTCGAACAATATTGGTTCACATACTATCCATAATTACTTCCATCTTTGTTTCGCTTTATCCCTATCAAACCTTGAGTTATTGGTGGTCAATTCCTTTGATCATTTTCTTAGGAATTATTCTCGTAATTGATATTGAATACAGAGTCGTTTTGATTCAAACAAGCATTATCGGTTTAATTTTATGTTTCGTAATTGGAATGATCTCGAAAGGTATCACCATTAATGGTCTTGTTGTCACTACAATTGGAGGGTTAGCTGGATTTTTGATAATGATTATTTTGTACTATTTTGGAATTCTATTCAATAAAATCTTTTCCAAGGCTAGGAATAAGTCAATTGAGGAAGTAGCTTTAGGTTTTGGCGATGTCTATGTAAGTACATTTTTGGGATTCTTGATCGGGTGGCCGAATATAATCAGTGCAATAATTGCTGCAATATTACTAAGTGGTGCATTTTCATTACTTTATATAGTGTTTAAATTATTCACTAAACAATATAAGGCATTCTCGGCTATCCCTTATACACCTTTTCTCATCCTTGGCGCAATTATTCTGCCCTACATATTGAAATAGGAATTACTTAAATTTCTCAAGTGTTTGGGCAAATTTAGCCTGAAGACTTATGGCTTTTCTATCATAATCCGCAGAACTCTTCCATAAGCGTCTCTGATCTAATAATTCTTCAGGTACGCCAAATATTTTGACTGGAATCTTCAAGTCAAATATTGACGCATCAATCGTATTGTGGATGGAGATCTGATCATTCAAAGCAGCCGAGATCATCGCTCGCGTGTATGGCAGTTTAATGCGCTCTCCAATTCCAAATTCGCCACCAATCCAGCCGGTATTGATCAACCAAACACGAGATTGGTGTTCTTCAATTTTTTCCAACAACATTTTCGCGTATAACATCGGCGGTAAAGGTAAAAATGGTGCGCCAAAACAGGACGAAAAAGTGGCAACTGGCTCTGCACCAAGCCCCCTTTCGGTGCCTGCCAACTTGGCGGTATACCCAGCCAGGAAATAATCCAATATCTGACTACCGGTTAGTAGAGAAATAGGTGGCAGAACTCCAAAAGCATCGGCACATAAGAAAAAGATATTCCTGGGGTGATTTCCTTTCCCGGAAGGCACATAATTTGAGATTCTTGATAGATCATACGCTCCTCTGGTATTCTCAGTGATCGCCCCTTCTGTAAAATCCATTTTTCGAGTTCTCGAATCAAAAACAACATTTTCCAGGATCGAACCAAAGGAGTGAACCGCATCCCAAATTAAAGGCTCATACTTTTGTTGAAGATTAATAGTTTTTGCGTAACAACCACCCTCAAAATTAAAAATACCTTCAGCGCTCCAACCATGTTCGTCATCACCAATTAGTGATCGTTCCGGATCTGAAGATAAGGTGGTTTTTCCTGTTCCGGATAAACCAAAAAACAAAGCGGTGTCACCCTTTTTACCGATATTTGCAGAGCAATGCATGGGAAGGACATTTTCATCCGGCAACAGCCGATTCATTACTGTGAAAACGGATTTTTTTATCTCACCTGCATATTGGGTATTTCCAATTAAGATAATTTTCATCTCAAAATCGATAATAATGAATGTTGGGGTTTTTACGTGATCAATAAGTGGATCAGCTTTGAAACCCGGAGCTTGAATGACTAAGAAATCAGGATCAAATTCATTACCAATTGTCGATTCAATAAAAAGGTTACGGCAAAATAACGCTGACCAGGCAAACTCAGAGAAAACGCGAATGCTCCTTTGATGCTTCTTATCTGCTCCAACATAAACATCTTGGATGTAGATCTTTTTGTGTTCCAAATAATCCAAAACTTTTGATAAAAGACAATCAAAATATTCCGGATTTATTCGTTGATTGGTTTTTCCCCAATCTATTTCTTGATCATATTTGTTCCCATAATCAACAATATATTTATCATCCGGGGAACGACCAGTAAATTCACCTGTCCGAACTAATACTGAACCAGTCTCTGAAAGTAATCCCTCAGAATTAATTACAATATTCTCAACCAACTCAGGAATAGATAGGTTTACGTAAGTGTTTTTTTTATTTTTCTCTAGGATCAATTTGCGTAGATTTCGAATACTACTGGGTGAATTCAATTATTTTCCTCCTAATTGTTTTCAAGAAGAAAGGTTTCTGATGAAGTGGAACCAGAACCAAAGGATGTTGTTTGATGGCTTCCCATATGAGGAACTTCCGGTATCAGTTAACGCTAAAAAGGGATAGTAATTCCTGGATATCAATCCTCTAATCCATGGTCTTGTAAATGCTGAAACTGACAAAGCGTTGTACATGGAAGCCTGTATACCAGCATTGAAAACTGAACCAGAAACATCATTATTAATACATGAACCGTTTGTATCTACACATCCAAATGTCGCACCATTATTTGAAGCGAAATTCGCACCAAGGATTACCTGTTTGTTATATTGGTTACTCACTGGTAAAACATACATATCGAGTTGGTTTGACATTTCTACGATCATATTTTTTGGATCGCTAATTGATGGTGAAAAGAGGACATAAATTTCATCAACATTCTGCAACCAAACTGGTAATTCATCAGTACTTGGTAAAGAAACAACTCCAATTATTTCACCCGAAAAGCGCTGTTTTACACCCTGGATTATTTGTTCCCAATCTACTTCGATATTTGTATCTTTGGCCGGTAAATTATTTACCGAAGGATCCCCAATAATCATTGCTTTCACGCCCATCATTTGAGCCAGGTCGGCATAATGGTATAGGAATCTTTTATACTGCTCGGAAAAGAGTTGCTCCCAATTGGAATGATCGGATTGTGTATTGCCGCTTACTTTAGGTTGAGCAAGTGATAATTGCGGAAATAATACTGTTTCCATTTTCGAAGACTTGACATAGTTGATGATTTTTTGTTCATCAGACCAATTAAGACCTCCCAAATTACCATCAAAAATGGGGGAGATGTTCCTTTCCACAATCCATGATGGAGACATTATTACCCAACTTGCGCCTAAATTGCTGATCTCATCAATACCCCTCTTAATGGTGAATTGCCATGTCGATGGCAGTGACTTAGTTAACTCCACGCCAGTAATAAAGCTTGGATTTGGCAATATTGAATAACCACCATTATCGATATTTACGCCTTCATCAACTGGTGAAAAATTAACCCAGCCATCGATCATATCATTAGTGTTTGACACTTCAGGTTGAGGAATAACAGAAAATTGTGGGTTTATTGATTGACCATTTTCGCAGTCCCCATTTCGACAATAACGATAATTTATTTGAGTAAATAGGTTGAGGGGAGAAATTAGTGTGAATTCCCAGGAAAATTCACCTGTCTTTTTCATTGTGATTGGTTCCATCCAGTCAAACGGGTTAAATTGGATGAAAATTGTGTCAGAAGAAGGGGTATCCTTGGGAACAGTGACATGGAAAACTATCTCTTTTTTCCCTGTAGAATTAAAGGATGCATCCTTATCCACTATTGTCGTATCTACCTCAGGAACGATAAATTTTCGAGTTCGGAAACCGCCATTGGAGACAGTTTCTGAGTTCCAAAATCCATCACCCAGCGTGTATTTATACTGCACATAAGCCCCAACAGGTAATCTCATCGTCGATGAATATGTATTTCGTCCAGTTTTTGTCATCACCGGGAGTTCACTTGATCGATCTGGTGAACCAGAAAGTAAGGGCGTGAATCTGTTTCCTAATTGGGCAATATTTCCAGCAATTCTTAAATCAACGTTCTTATCTACCAGGTCTGCATTGGATAACTCAAAAGTGACCTCGACCAAGCCTCTCTTAATCAAATGCACAATTACTGGAGTGGTGGCGTGTTCAGCTACTTTTGCATATTGTTGAAATAGAGAATAACTCCCGTCTTTACTGAGAATAACCAAATTGTGCACCCCAACAGGAACATCCGGAATAATGAATGTTCCATCTGAAAGTGTAGAAGATTGTATTCCAGATATGGAAACAACCAGATCAGGGATTGGAGCATTATTCTGACTATCGATAACCTGTCCAGATACTTTGCCAGTTGGGCCGTTAAATTGGGTGTCAGCCCATCCGGCAACAAGATCTTGAACAAGTATAGGTCCATCAACGACCAACTGCCTGGAAAGGACAGGATGATTCCTTGAATTAAATTCAGAAATCACTGAATCTTTTATTTTTATATACCTGTAATTGATTAATGCGCCAATTGGAAGGGGTAATCTAAAAAGGTATCCCAAGTCAGAAGATTTATCCATCTCATATCGTGTTGGATTGAAATAAATCCCAGTCACCTCATCAATGAGCTCCAAATACACACTCGAACCATCTTCGATTTTTTCTGGTATGACAACCTGGAAAACAACTTCAGCCTCTGGAATTGAAATCCTCGATGCTTTATTACCCCCTGAAATAGGTAAGTTACAAGAGGTGGCAATTAGCAGTAATATCCATGCCACTGAGATTGTTTTAAGGATTGTCTTGTTCATTGTTAAAGAATAATCAATGCTTTTCAGGAAAATCGTTTTGGATTTCTGTTACATGATCAACCAGGCTGCCTAAAACCCCATTTACAAATCGAGGTGAACTGTCTGAGCCATAAACCTTGGCTAATTCGATCGCTTCATTAATTGCAACTTTCATCGGAGTACACTTCTCGACGCCAAACTCCCAAAGGGCAATCCGTAAAATGTTTCGGTCAATTACCGCCACCTGGTCCATCGGCCATTCAGGTGCGTGTTCTGATATGATCTTATCGAGCTTGGAAATAATTGGAATAACGCCTGTGATAATTTGACGGGAGAATTGTCCAAGTGATTCTTCAAGTTCTTCATCACCAAGGCGAGATTCCAGAGTATCTCCAATAGGATGATTGGTCAAATCAAATTCATATAAGACTTGTAGGGCTACGCCGCGTGCTTTTGTTCTCGATTTCATGATCTTGTTTTACTGGCAATGATCAATATCTTCAACATGGATATTGATGTGTCCAATCTCCAAACCTACCATTTCAGAAATTGACCTGGAAACTTGAGTTTGTATATCTTTCGATACATCTCGAACCACGACATCATGATCCAAAACGACATAAATATCTACAAAAACCGCGTTGTTTTCAACCAGGATATCAATTCCTTCTGAGATCCCTTTTTTGAATAAAGATTCAACCCCTCTAGGTGCAGAAGTCAGTCGGCAAACGCCCTCAACACTTAATGTGGCCAAACGCGCAATTGAAATCAGGACCTCGGGGGCTATTGTAATCTTTCCAAAATATTTTTGTTCCATTTGTTCTCCAATGACCTGAAAAGGTTATTAATTATAACCTTATTCATATTTGATTAGTTACGGAATTCCATTTGGTGAGATCTTCTGCTTAAGCCTTGCCGAGACCATTTCGATGACTTTACTAAATTCCTTATCAATAATGATGCAATGTGAGGATTCCTCTAACCAGATCAATTCTTTTTCAGTTGAGCCAAGTAGATTATAGGTTTTTTCCCCACCAGGTAAGCTTATTGTTTGATCTTTTTTCCCCAGAAATATGGTCGCAGGTACCGAAATATTTGGCAATAATTTAGCAATTTGTTTCTGCAACTTTAACAATTCACTGGCTGCGTGCAATGGAACCACATTGTATCCTTGCCAAGCCATTGAATCATCTGTATTCTTTTTGTACATATAAGGAATAAAAGGCCAGATGAAACGCGAAAAACCCAATCCTTTTATCTCCAATGCCGGTGAAAAAAGAAAAAGCTGTGAGATTTCGGGATGCAAATAGGCAAGATTGAGTGCCAAAAGCGCGCCCATTGATTCACCAAGAACAACAACTTTCTCCTTCATTATTCTTAGTAAAGAGTAGGACTCCTCTACTTTATTAATCCAATCTGATAAATGGACCCGATTAAGATCTTTTGGTGTTTCTCCATGCCCCGGGAGCAGGGGAGCTGTAACGGTGTACCCATCCTTATGAAAGTAATTGGCAATTTGCCTTACTTCGACAGTCGTAGCAGAAAATCCATGAATAAAAAGGAGTCCAATATTCTTATTCTTATCTCCCTCAAAGAAGAAACTTTTTCCGTCCATTTCGGGATGCTGAAATATTTCCGGGCGATTTTTCTTTTTATTCATTTCCCCTCCATAAATGTTGGAATTGTGGCTGTTGCATAGGGTAATACTGCTATTTTGGAACCTTTTTCTAAATTCATTACATAATCCGATATTTCTTTCTCTATCGAAAGAATAGGATTTATCAATAAAGATCCTAGTGTTTCATCGCCTATAGATGAAAATAGTTTGAATCGAATTCTTTTAGCAATTTTCGCAACTTGAAATGCCTTATGTGGTCCAACTTCAAAGGAATTTGATCGGAATTTTTCGATTACATCCTCTTGAGATTTCAAACCTTTAACAAATTGCAGATATTTATCACTTCCAACTCCTTCGCTGCATTCTGCGCATAAAAATACCATACCAGAATCCTTGCAGAATAGCGAAGCATGAGTTAAAGCTTTTTGTGATTGGTAAAAATTAATATCCTTAGGGTATCCACCAGCAGATGCGATGACAAAATCATAGCGGGTAGTGATTGGTATTACTGATATTTTTTTTGAAAACTCAATTCCATCAGCCATAACCTGGAGTGGGGGACCAAAGAATACTTGCAGTATCTCTTTGCTCTCGTCAAGAATGGCATTTAGTGCGTAATCCACGCCGATTATCTGCCCAATTTCTTCAATATCCTGGCGTAATGGATTTTCATCATAAATGCCTACGATGGAATGATCATCAAGTAAAAGTTTATGATTTGTATTTATCGTTTTTCTGCCAGTCAATCCAATTGCAGCACTTTTAACCCCGCCAGAAAAACCCGCAAAGTGGTGAGGTTCTATATCCCCGACAACGATTTTTAGATCCATCGCATCAAATATTCTATTTATGTAAACAGGTGTACCACGCGTCGTGCTTTGCTTTTCAGTTAAATTATCGAAATCATCACAATCATGAACAAAAATCTCATATGAATTAATGATATTTTGGGGGATTATCTTAATATATTCATCTTTTCGCATAGGTGAATGAGTACCAGAAGCGATAAAGATTTTTATATCCTGGTTCTCTATCCCTGCGTCATTGAATACCTTCAGTAGGGGAGGGAGAAGGATATTGTTTGGAACGGGCCTGGTTTTATCGTTTACAACAATGCCAATTTTTGGTTTTCGTTGTTGATAATTCCTAATTTGATCAGTTAACTGCGACTTATTAATCTTGGAATATATTGTATCCTCAGCTATCAAATCCTCCTTTTTTATCCTTCGGGGCAGAATAATATCAATAGGAATATCCAAGGGGATTGAAACTTCAAACCTATTTTTCCCGTAAGGCAATACGATTTTTCTATCCAACTTTGCACATCCTTTATATTGATTTACAAACTAATTATAGTCAAATTTAGTAAGCAGTTGAAAAGAAGAGGGGAATCCAGTATAATAACTTTATGGTTTCGATAAGTATTATTATCATAAACATATTTGGAGATCAAAATGAGTGCTCTTTCTGTTGAAAATGCGATGCAACGATATATTGAATCAATTCGCCTTTCGCGTAGTCCGTTCACAACTAAAACTTATTCCAATGCTTTACGATTTTTTTCTGACACTTTGAAAAAGAAGGACTTCGATGTAACAAACACACCCGTCACCACTCTCAAGGAAGAAACCATTATTTTTTTAGCTACAGATCTCAAGAATCATGCTCCCTCAACTGAAAGATTATATTTACAGGCAGTAAGTGGTTTCTTCGAATTTCTGGTAGCCGAAAAGCTTGCTGAGATTAATTTACCAAGAATAAAGTTGCTTATCCGTCAACGAGCCCGCAGGCTTGGCCAGCGTCTTCCCCAATTTCCTTCATCCTCTATTGATAAATTATTAGACATATTGTCAAACAAAAATTATGGCTCAGCTGCCAATGATATCGATAACCTAATAAACTTGCGTGATCGTGCTTTTCTAATCACCCTGGCTGATACCGGGCTTCGCGTCCATGAAGCCTGCAATTTACGCCGTGGCGATCTGGATTGGAACGAGGGAAAAGCTATGATCATAGGCAAAGGGAACCAACAAGCTATGGTCCGTTTTTCGACGCGGGCAACCGATGCATTATTGGATTATCTACGCGAACGCGGAAAATATGATGGAAAGTCCAAGGTTGCACTTTCCGCGTTACCTCTATTTTCCAGGCACGATAAGGGAGCCGGTCAAAAAGTAAAACCACTTACGACCACATCAGGAAGAAATATTGTCAGCCAACGTGTATCTCAATTCTTAGGAGAAGAATTTGTTGGCTCGATAACCCCGCATTCATTCAGACATTATTTTGTCACAAGAGTTTTGCGATCCTCTGGAAATCTCAAGCTCGCGCAGGAATTAGCCCGTCATAAAAATATTGCTGTAACGCAACGCTATGCGCATTTATCCAACGATGAACTAGACAAAGGCTATTGGGATGCCATAGAAAAAGAGAAATAAAAAAACAGCCCCTGTCTCAACGACAGAGGCTGTTTCGTTAGGTCAGCGATTAGTTAACAACAGTTACGTTGCTTGCCTGAAGGCCCTTGGGACCCTTCTCAATTGAGAATTCGACTTTCTGGCCTTCCTCGAGATTTCGGTAACCTTCACCCTGGATTGCAGAGAAGTGAACGAATACATCTTCTCCACCCTCGCGGGAGATGAAACCATAACCTTTGGTTCCGTTGAACCATTTGACCGTGCCGGTGATACGTTCTGACATTTTGCCTCCTATAGCAAAAACAACTATTTTTTAGGATCTTGTTCGTTCTTTCGGAGCGGTCAAATAAAAACAGCCCTGGAGCTTTCGCCTTTGGCTGTCGTTTATTACATCCAACAAGAACTACTGCATCCTACGAGATACACTATATCATAAATTTTTTCAGCTGTCAAGATGCAATATTATTGTTTATGTGCAGGGGTCAGCACATAGTATACAGTTTATGAACAGGAAGTATGAGATCTACAGGGATAAGTGTCTAGAATTGGGAGGGAAAGAGTACTGCCAATTGGAGACATATCGAGAT
>Ga0172371_10002977_pt1 | contig 26523 bp, 12 predicted proteins | sample Lak12m_FD_114543 | JGI IMG/M metagenome (GOLD analysis project Ga0172371, IMG submission 114543) | Freshwater microbial communities from Kabuno Bay, South-Kivu, Congo - kab_022012_12m | ecosystem: Environmental > Aquatic > Freshwater > Lake | place: Democratic Republic of the Congo: South-Kivu... | reverse complement strand
TTACGGATGAGGCGGTGAAGAAATACATTGCCGAGCAAGAAGGTGAACCTGTGCATGATGATAGTCGATTTATAATCGACAGCCAATAAAGCCACCGGCTTCAAGCCGGTGGTTGCTTACTGACAACTGGACAAGCGGTGCCAACTGGGGTTTGGACACCGCTCCTGGTACCGGTGTTGGACCACTCATCTTTGCGGGTAGTGTCAGATTGACCCCCAGCAATGACTATGCTGCTGCAAGTACCTTCAATGGAATCACTTTCAATAACACGGCGGGTGCCTTCACATTAGGAGGTAACTCAATCACTCTCGGAGGGACCATCCGAAACAATGACACGGATCTTCAGACTATCAACATGCCTCTAATTCTCGCCGCTGGGCGAACGATTAACACTGCGTCAGGAGCCATAACTATCGGGGGCACGTTCACGCAATCTGGAGGTAGCCGCACGCTCACCAGAAGCGGTGGTAGTACTCTAACCATGTCTGGCACTTTGTACCTCTCCAATAACGCAACAACCCGAACGCTGACGATAGCCGGCGCCGGCGCCGGCGCGACTGCCATCAGCGGCGCTATCGCTGGCTGGAGTGGTGGCGCTGGTACAGCATGCAACCTGACCTATACATGCACGGCCGGCACGTTGACTTTGGGGGGGGGCTAACACCTACGGTGGTTTGACGACCGTCAATGGCGGTGGTGGTACAGTGGTGTTGACGGGAAGCAATAGTTCGGCCGGAACGACGACGTTGACCGACGGCACGCTGCGGTTAGACAGCGCCTCCAACGGTGGCCTCGCGAGCGGTACACTGACCCTTGGCGGTGGAATTCTCGAGGCGCTCAATGCGACGCGCACCGTTGCCAACAACACGTTGCTGACGGCCAGCGCGACCATATCAGGCTCGCAGAATCTCACGTTTCAGACGGGCACATTCACGCAGAGCGGAAACAGCGTAACGCTGACAAGCAGTATTACGGGAGGCAACACGCTGACGCTGTCTGGCAAAGTGTACCTTTCAGAGAGTGCGACAACACGAACACTGACGTTGGGTGGTACCGGCGCCACTGCCATCAGCGGCGCTATCCAGGGGTGGAGCGGTGGCATCGGTTCGGCTTGTGGTCTAACGAAGGGCGGCTCTGGCACGTTGACGCTTTCCGGCACCAACACGTACAGCGGTGCGACGACAGTGAACGGCGGGACTCTCAAGGCGGGCATAGTCTCGGTGGGAGGGACCAGTGGTGCGTTTGGCAACAACTCGGCCGTGACCATGGCGAATAACTCAGCCGTTGTTCTCGATATCACGGGGTTCAACACGCAGATTGGTTCTCTCACCGGCGGCGGTGGAACTGGCGGGAATGTCACGCTCGGATCTGCGACGCTCACGGTAGGTGGCGACAATACCAGCCCGGGCGCGTATGCAGGTGCGATTTCCGGTACGGGTGGGCTGACGAAGATGGGTTCCGGCACGCTGACCCTCACGGGAACGAACACGTACACCGGGGTGTCGACCCTCAGCGCCGGCATCGTCAACCTCGGCATAGCGGAAGTGGTCAACACGTCCGGGCCTTTGGGCAAATCGCTTGCCGCCAATGCCGGTTCCATTGTCCTTGGTGGCGGCACGTTGCAGTATTCGGCCGCGAATCAGAATGACTATTCCGGACGTTTCAGTACGGCCGCCAGCCAGCAATACAAAGTGGACAACAACGGACAGAACGTGGTCTGGGCGACGGCGCTTACCAGTTCGGGCGGTATCCTGACCAAGACCGGCGCTGGTACACTTACTCTCAGCGGTATCAACACGTACAGCGGCACGACCACTATTTCCGGCGGCACGCTCCTTGTGAACGGCAACCAGGCGGGAGCGTCGGGTGCGATGACAGTCAATTCCGGTGGTACCCTGGGCGGCATCGGCACATTGGGCGGGGCGGTCACCGTGAATAGCGGGGGAACACTGAGGGCCGGAACAAACGGGCTTGGAACACTGACGGTCACCAATGGCCTGAGTTTCAGTGCCGGGGTGTTCCAGGTCGCGGCGACATCGACCAACGCCTGCGGCTTGGTCCGGGTAACGGGAGGCAATGTGCAGATCGGTTCCGGTTCGACCATCGCCATATCTTCGTCCGGATACACGGCGGCGGACGGCGATGTCCTGTGGCTGATCAGCAAGGAATCGGCCGGCGCCATAAGCGGCACTTTCACCAGCCTGGGACCCGGCGCGGAAACAAACATCGGGGGCCGCGTATTCATGCCCTGCTACACGGCCAACTATGCGACGAAGGCGCTTTCTGGCGGCAATGATTTGGCGCTTGTAGCCACATCCTACGGCGCTTCCTGGCCGTACAAGATGAAGATCACTTTCAGCGGGTACTCCAAAACCGAAATCCTGACCAATTTCACGGCGCTGGTGGTCCTGAACGAGGGGCGTACAAACTTCGCCTACAGCCAGTTCGCGTCGACGAACGGCTATGACCTGCGCTTCACCGACAAGCAGACCAATGGGCTCAGCCATGAGATCGAGAAGTGGGACGTAACGAGCAACTCCTATGCTTGGGTGAGGATTCCCGTGTTTACCAATAACTGCCAGATCTGGGCCTACTGGGGCAATGCTTCGGCGTCACGACAGGCGTACACGACCAATGGCTCCACGTGGGATTCCCAGTACAGGGGTGTGTGGCACCTTCATGAATCGACCGGGATCCAGCGTGACTCAACCCGGTTCGGTAACCATGGTGTTCCTACCAATGGGGTCACGCAAGGCGCGGTCGGGATAGTGGATGGGGCGGACCAGTTTGCCGGAACTGATGCCGGGGCTGACCAGTACCTGGAATGTGGCACAAACGGCATTCCGAGGACCGATGACCCTCTGACGCTTGAAGCCTGGGCCAAGTATCCGGGGACACCCGGGACGGAAAACCTGTTGCTTATCGACAATGAGACCAGTGCTGCTGTCCAGATGGGTTTCAGGGGTCCGTCAACACCAACGCAAACGTTTTTCAATACCTGGCTCTGGAACGGTGCGACGATCGTGAATTCCCCTCTTCCCGGGGCGGATGCGTGGCACTTCTATGTGTTTACCTTTGATGGTATCACAAACAGGCTCTACGTAGATGGCGTGCGAACGGCCTCTTCAACTGTCGCCCACCAGAGCGGGTCAGCAACCGAAGTCCGGATCAACACTGCGAGCTGGGCAGAGTGTTTCCGTGGCACGATCGATGAACCGCGCATTTCCAGTGCGGCCCGTTCCTCAAATCGCGTATGGGCATGTTGGCGAAACGTTGCCTCCAACGACAGCTTCCAGGTTCATGGAGCCGCCAGCGGGCGCCTGATCGTTTCGAACGATGGCGGCGCTTCCAACGTTCTTGCATCCTCTGCAAAACTGAATGGGAGGGTTGTGGCCGGGGCGCCCGTGCCGAACGCCTACATCTACTGGGGGCCGACGAACGGGAACACAAACAAGACATCCTGGTCCAACTGCATCCCGATGCAGGCTCAGAACGGCCTTTTCTCGAGCAATGTCGCGTCGTTGACGGCAAGCAAGACTTACTACTACAGGTGCTATGTGACAAATGCGGCGGGGCAGGCATGGGCTTCCGCCTCCACCAATTTCATCACAGGCCAACCGTCGGTGTCTTTCTCAAGTACACCCTACTCTGTGGCAGAGGGTGGTGGAGGCAAGCTCGTTACGGTGACGCTCAGCGGCCCGTCGACGTTGAGTGTGTCTGTGAACTACGCGACATCCAACGGAACCGCAGTTGCCGGGAGCGACTACACTAACACCAGCGGGACGCTCACCTGGACGGCAGGGCAGACAGGCAGCAAGACTCTCACAGTTCCCATCATTGACGATCCGGGCGACGAGTCGGATGAGACTTTCTATGTGCGTCTGTCGAGTCCCGCGAACTGTACCGTCAGTGGGGCAAATCCGGCCGGGGTTGCGATCATTGACAATGACGGTATGCCGACGGTGAATTTTGCCATTGCGAGTTCCAGCGGCCCGGAATCGGCTGGTTCGCCCACGATACAGGTGGCCTTGACACTCGTGCACACACAGAACGTCACCGTCACATGTTCCATCGTCGGCGGAACCGCCTCGAACGGGGTAGACTATAGTCTTCCAGTCAGCCTTGCCACCATCACGGCCGGGAGTACTTCGACTCTTGTCACTTTGTCCATCACCAATGACTCGTTGTACGAAGCAAGCGAAACGATCATGCTCAGGCTTACCAGTCCAGCCAATGCGCAACTTGGTTTGATGACGAACCATACCTACACGATCATCGATAATGACTACGTGGCGCCTGCGCTTGACAACGGGTCCGGCGCAAGCGCCATTTTTGCCACCTCGGCGACGTTGCGAGGTCGGGTTCTTACCACCGGGAACGCGGGCAATCCGACTGTGCGTGTCTTCTGGGGCCCGACCGATGGCGGAACGAGTAAGGGCAGCTGGAGCAACAGTGCGTTGATCGGGAGCGTGGGCGTTGGCTCGTTCTCGACGAACATCAGCAGCCTGGTCGAGGGGACGTGGTACTACTACCGATGCTACGGCACCAATTCCGGAGGTGAAACGTGGGCGTCCCTGTCCGAGAACTTCGTGGCCGAGGACCCGCCAGCCCTCTCAGTGCTTACAAACGGCGGCATGGAAACAGCCGGGGCCACCGGTTTTGATGTGGCACACTGGACGAGGTCCGACACCAACGCCAACCAGATGGAAAGGCGAAACGAGTATCCGCGCACCAGTACCTATTCAATGCGTTACTACACGAACACAGCCACTGCCAAGTGCCTGTACGGAGTTGGAAGTAACTACTTCAGGGTGAGTTGGAACGGCCAGTATGCAGGAGGTGGTACGCATCCCTACGGAGGAATTCGCCCGGGATTCGTCCTGGCAGGGAGTTGCTACACTCGCGCAAGGTCCGCTGGTGCGGGCGTCGTACAATTCACCTATCGGTGGTTGAATGTGGACGACAGTTCGAACTGGATGAGCAACAGCCTTGCCACCAACAGCGTTGCCTACAAGCTGCTGTCCATGGTGAATACAAATCCAGTGCCGGTGGCGGATTTGCGCGACCGCTACCGCGCGGAACTGAAGCGTGATACCGCCGGGTCTGTTGACCATCACGCTGACGATCTCGCCATTGAAGCCTCGTTACCACGGCTCTATCTGTCGCGCCTTCCGGCCACTCCATATACGTTCCCGGATGTATTAATGGGCGGCTACACCAACGCCTATTTTGGGGCGAAATGTACGGGTGGCGGAGCCGGCACAATCCTGTACGGCGCCTATGTTACAGATGTTGCCGATCTTACGAATGCCGCGTGGAGCAAGACGGCATGGTATGAACTGAGTGATCCGGAGAATGCTTTCAGCATTATCTCAGGTTCAACTTTGACTGCCCCGAATGAAGGGGGATGGCAATATGCCAATATCCGGTTCACTCCTCCCCATGTCGGAATTTTCACCGGGGTTGTCCGGATCGCCACGACGGATCCGAACAGTCACTACTCGGGGGGAGGCACAATCCATGGAACAATAGTATACGAGGAGTATACCCTGATCGGTAGTGGTGTACTGACTGCGCCGATAGTGAACAATGGCGGTGCGTCGAATATCCTGATGACTTCGGCAACGTTGCATGGCTACGTGGTCTCCACCGGAGCGGTTCCTGGTACCCAGGTCAGTGTCTACTGGGGACCGGCCAACGGGGGGGACAAATCCAGCCGCGTGGGCACGGACGAACCGGCTTGGCCCGAAACAGATCGGACCGTTCTCGACTCCCATCAGCGGGTTGCTGGCAGGAACGACCTACTGGTACCGGTGTTACGGCACGAATATTGTTGGCCAACGCTGGGCCACCGCGAGCACGAACTTCACGACACTTGCAGATACGGACCACGATGGGATGCCTAATGTCTGGGAAACGAAATATGGCCTGAATCCCAACAGTGCTGCTGACGGGCTCACCGATCCGGACGGGGATGGAGTTTCGACCCGCAACGAGTACATCAGCGGAACCGTCCCGACAAGTACAGTCTCCTGCCTGAAATACACCGCAGTAGCCCTTGCGAACGTGAACGACATCTTGTGCACGATGTGGCTGGGTTCGAACAGGACCTCCACACTTCTTTCAGCCAACAGTGCGACAAGTCCCAAGACCCCGGTCAAGACCGTGACGACCAGTTCGGAAGGCACGAACTGCTGGACTGACGTGAACGCAGTGATCAGTACGCCGCGCCGGTTCTACGTCATCAGTGTGTACTACGATGGCGCCGGCTATACGAACACTGAGGAATGGGCGATGCACGTGCAGCCGCGGGTGAACAACAACTTCTATATGGTGTCGGTGCCGGTGAACCTTGCGCCGAACAACAACCTGAACAGCGCGCTCGGACAGCAGCTTGGCAGGGGCCTGTACCCCGGCACGACGACGAACAACTCGGACCGGATCCTGTTCCGGAGCAACAACGCCTGGGAAGAGTTCTTCTACATGACGAACGGCGTCGGCGGGGCCGGATGGTTCGACTATCCGGGCCCGACACCGGTGGACTACGCCGTCACTCCCGGCATGGGCTTCTTCCTAGAGCGCCGCAGCGGCGGGCCGCGCTCGCGCACCAACTGCGTCTTCACGGGTAAGTCCTACGCCAGCCAGGCAACTGTGAGCATTACAACGAACAACAGCGCGGGCGGCTGGACCTGGACATTGTTTGCCTGGCCGTTCTCGACACCGCGTCAACAGGTCAACTACGGGGTCGGCCCCACGCCGTCCAACCAGCTCGGGTTCGAGGCCAGTGCCTACGGTGGCAAGACATTCGATGCCACCCGTCCCCATGCCGACAAGGGAGACCAGATCTGGGTATGGGAGAACGGGATGTTCAGGAAGGTCTACTGGCTGATGGGCAGGATCAATACGAACTACAACGGCCGGTGGTGGAGCGATAAGGACGGAACGTTCGGTAACATCACGCTGGAAGCAGGCAAGGCATTCTTCTACCGGCATCACGTGGCAACGAACGGGCCTGCGACGGGCACGAACTTTAACTGGATCATGACGGCCCCATAGTACGGATCAGGCGATGAGAATGTGCAAACATCACTGGTGGGACGGCGGGAAGGGCACGGGCCAGTTGTGGCTTTTCGTGCTGACGGCCCTTTTCGTCTCCGCTGCGTTGGCCCAGGAGCCGGTTACCTTGCTGGATACATGGGAAGAAGCAGGCGTAGGGGCATGGACGGGCGGGACGCCGCAGGCCACGCTGTCCAACCCCGGCGGGTACCTTGGTGTCGGGTTCAAGGCGCAGTCGGCTCCGGCTTTCGTGGCCGTGACGGTCCGGCGGACGATGTCGTCCGTTTTGCTTACGAACATTTCCTTCCGCGTGACGGCCACCGAGGCGCCCAGCGCGCTGAGGCTGTGTTTCCACTCGACCGCAAGCGATACGGTGTGGTGCCTTGTCATTACACCGCCGGCTGCAGGCAACTGGACCACCGTTGATGTTCCGCTGGAATACGACGCCGGCTGGAGCATTGGGCCCCTTCGCAGCAGGGCGCAGTTCAACCGGGATGTGCTGAACATCGACTGGGTAGGGGTATACGTGCGGCGCAGCGGTTCGTGCGCGGCCCACTCGGTGATGATCGATGACTTCCTGGTCAATGGACTGGCCATCCCTGGCAGTGTCAGCCTCTCGGGTACAGTCGCATACTCCGGCGAACAGGCGGGCCAAATCCATGTTTCCGCGCTTCCGCTGTACGGCGGGTTGCCGCAGTCCGGAACCATGGATACGCCCGGCGACTTCACCTTGCCCGGCGTCAGTCCGCTCAGCGAATACAGGGTTACCGCGTACCGCGACTCGAACAGCAACGAAGTCCGGGACGCCTGGGAAGCCGTCGGCACGGGCACACCCGATCCTGTCGCAAGCGGGTTATCCGGTGTTGCCGGCATTGCTGTGACGCTGAGTGATCCTGTGGGCGAGAACAACGTGCCGTTGTGGTGGATATTCCATCACTTCGGCCTGCCTGATGCCGGCGGTGGCAGTGGGACCTCTTCATGGGCTGACGGGGACGAAGACAATGATGGCCTGTTGAACTACGCAGAGTATGTTGCCGGCACCGACCCCACTAGTGCCGGTTCGGCGCTCGAGGTGAGCCTGGCGGCAACGAACGAGCCGGCTGCCCCCGATGAGATCGTTGTCACGTGGCCTGCCGTGCCCGGTCGCATCTATTCGGTGAGGCGCGCCACGGATCTGCTGGCGGGGTTCGTCAGGATAGCGTCAAACATTCCGGCCACGTCGCCCGTGAACAGGTACGTTGACCGCGATATCAACCCGGCCCTGCCGCACTTCTACAGGATCGATGTCACGCACTGAGCCGTTTCGACGTCGGCTCACAACCACGGCTTGAGGATCACCTTGCCGCAGCTGCCGCCTGCCTGGAGTTCCCATGCCTGCTGGATGGAGCCGATGGGGAAGGTGTGGGTTATGAGGTCGCGCGCCTGCGGGGCCCGCTGGATGACCTGCATCACGCGGGGATAGGCGGACAGGTTGTAGTGCCAGGCCCCGTGCAGGGTCAGTCCCTTCTGGATCATGTGTTTGCTCACCGTGAACGGCGTCTCCTGGTGACACTGCCCCACGAAAGCGATGTGGCCCTTCCGTCGCACCGCTTCCAGGCAGAACTTGTGGGCTGGTACCGCCCCCGAACAGTCCACTGCCTTGTCTGCCCCCCTGCCGCCTGTGAATTCCATCAGCTTCTTCATCGCGTCCGGATCGCCGGGATCCAGGACCAGCTCGGCGCCGAGTTTTCGGGCAAGCGTGGCCCGGAACGCGTTGGACTCGAGGCCAATCACACGTGCCCCGCGGTAACGGGCGTTGACAATCCCTCCGAGGCCAACCGGACCAAGGCCGGTAACGAGCACGGTGTCAAAAGCATCAACGGCCATCAGGTCGAACGCTCCGAATGTCGGGCCCAGCGCACATACCGCGAGGGAAGCCATGTCGTAATCGACCTCGTCAGGGATGGGGGAGAGGAGCCAGTCCTGTTTCAGCAGGTACTGGGCCATTGTGAACATGCCGTGCGGGCTGCCCGTGAACTCCTCGAATCTGTGCCACTGCTCGCAGTGTATGTACTCCCCGGATATGCACAAAGGGCATTTGCCGCACGGCGTGCCCGGTTGCACAAGGACGCGGTCTCCCGGTTTCACCCGGCCCGGTTGTGCAACGGCAACCACTTCGCCGGCCGCCTCGTGACCGTAGCCATAACCGCCGTCACCCGCGACGAAACCCTTGAACTCGGTGCACATCGGGGCCGAATGCACCTTCACCAGTGCCCAGTTCCCTTTGGGCACGGGGTCCGGCACTTCAACAACGGTGGCCTTCCTTACTCCGACAACCTTGACCTGTTTCATTGGTGACCTCCGGATTTCAATGGCAGTGCTTCCGCAGGGCCGCAAGTCGTTTCAGCAGCGAATCGCTGAAACGGGCGGGCAGGGCCACACGGCCTCCCGCGCATGCGCTCTCGTACATCGCCAGGATGGCCTGGAATGACTGCATCGAGTTGTCCAGGCATGAGATGTGTCCTGTTTTCGGAGACGCCGCGTATCGCGCTGCCGCGTCAAGGTGCCCGGCCAGTCCCTGGACGTATGTTTCGGTCCACTTGGACGGTTCGACCGTGCGACGGCCGGTGCGGTAGTTGACCACCTCCAGTGTCTGGTTGAGGGCGATGGCGAGGTGCCCCTTCGTCCCGTATGCCTCTATGGCCATGTGGAACCACTTGTTGGTCTCGCCGGGAACCTCCCATCCGATGTTGCCGATCGTCACATGCGCCCGTACACCATTGGAGAAGTCGATGAGCCCGGAAACGGAGTCCGGTGCCGGTGTTTTCACCTTGTCGAGCCCATCGAGGTCGGCCACCTGCGCCATCACCGACCGGATCGGCGCATAGCTGTTGAAGAAGAGAAGCATGTCGACGAGATGTGTGCCCTGTTCAATGGCGTTTCCTTTGCACGTTGCGCGGAAGAAGCGGATATCGCCGAGGGTGCCGCGGCGTATGATCGAGCAGGCCTTTGCCCAGGGACGGTTGAATTTCTTCTGGTGGTTGACAGTCAGCAGCAACCTGTGACGGCGGCATACCTCTTCGATGCGGTAGGCTTCGGAAGGCGTGAGCGCCATCGGCTTCTCGAGATTGACCAGCCGTACGCCGGTTCCGACGCAGGACCTGACGCCAGCAAGCCTGTAGCGTGGGGATCCTGCGATGTCAACGATGTCGGGTTTGACGGATCGGATGGCCGTCTTCACGTCCATGAAGACGCTCGGTATCCGGTACTGCTCCGCGAGAACCCGTACCCGTGTCCTGTCACTGTGTCCAACGATGCCGGCAACGGTAACATGGCGACACAGGCCATAGGCCTTCAAGTGCTGCTCTGCCCAGTAGCCGGTTCCAACAACGAGTACGCGCTGTTTCTTCATGCATTTGTTTCCTGTTGGCTGTAGCCGGCCTCGGCCCGCCTGCATCGCTATGCGAAGTATTGCAGGCAGGTGAGGCCGGTCCGGGGTCCTCGACCCCGGCTACAAGCGTGCCAATTTCCTGGACCCAGAATGATACTGCCATGAATCCCGGCCGCAACCGAATACGGCACCCTCGATGGTCATTCGCAGCGTTACCTCCGGTTCGCCGCCTTCCCTGTGGGGGACAAGCAGGGCATAGAGGTCTGCCGTCGTGGTCTCGCATCGAGCTGTTATCCGTAAGTACGGCAGGGGACGGGGCTCGCCGTCAGGAACCAGCTCGGAGTGGTCGTTCCCGATCGAGGCATCGGTCACCAGGGAGGTCCTGTAAATCAGGCGCATGTGCGCCTGTCCGTTGGTGAATCGCGCTCCCCCGGATTCGAGTTCGAGCGAACCGGCGGAATGGAACAGCCAGTCAAGCCTGGCCGGCGGTGCTCCGGCCAGTTCGATCCAATCATGGAGGAAGACGAAGCCCGCGGGTGAGAACGCAAGTGTACGATCGAAGGAGCGGAGGCGCCCGGCATAGGCATCGACTGTGGAACCGGTTCCGACTGTCAATCCTGCCTCCTGCCTGAGGCATCTGAACTCACCGAAAACTGTACCCCATTCGCCGGCGCGGATCCTGCGGCAGAAGATATCCGTATCCGTTGCTATGATCTGTCCTTCGCCGTTCACGAGCAGTGAATTGTGGCCCGCCGTCTGTTTCCGGTAGTCATCGTTATTGCTGTAGTCGAACTTCCCGCACTCGACAAGCAGGCGTTCGCTGAACGCCGACATAGTGAAGCTGTTGAGGTGCAGGTGGTTATGATGACAGTTGCTTGGCCCGTTGAGCCATACCACGTGTGCGGCATCACGGTCCCATCCGGTGCGCATTGAAAGCTGCTGGAGACCGCCGAACAGGTATGTTGTTTCGGACGGTTTGCGGTCTGCCAGTTCCGGTTCGTAGAACAACAGGTAGAAGAGACTGTATTCGAGGCCTTCACCATCGTCGCCCCAGTCATGCCGGATGAGCTGGCGGGCCAACCACTGGAATTCGGGATTACGCGTGCGTGCTGCAAGTGCGGCGATGGGGGACCAGAGGTGGGTACTGCTGTACCCGTCGGCACTGTTGGTCGTGTCGACGAGGTTGGGCAGGTTGAAATGAAGAGGGTAGTTGCACGTGGTGTGCAGGAAGGGTTCTTTGTAGAGGTCAATGCCTTCGAGCCTGCGAAGCGGTTCAACGCCGAGCAGCATATGCCGCACGCAGTAGTTCCAGTAGAGTGTGCTTTCCGGGTAGCCGCCGTCGCGGCAATGCGCGTCGATAGCCCTTCTGATCTGCATCAGGCCCAGGTCATGGACCTCCCTGGTGTCCATTTCCGCGCCGAGGAGAATTGCGGCCATGAGGATCGGTCCGTTGACCACGCACATCCCGTTGCAGGTGTACCACTCGATCCAGCGGGCGCCACCGTGCATGTCATCAAGATATGGCGCGAAACCCTTGTCATGGATGGCGGTACGGATAGCGGCCCGTTCCTGTTCTGACCACTGGTGGTAGAGCCAGTCATAGACGAGGGTTGTCTCGGCGATGCAGTGCCCGGTCATCAGGCCGGCTTTCCATCCGGCCCTGTGGTCTGCTTCGCTTGACCAGGTTTCCTTCCCCACGATGTCCATGGCCATCAGCTTTGACTTCTCGATGAACTCGGGACGGCCCGTGACAAGGCCGGCGAAGGCCATGTGGCTGGGCCTGATGTGTCGCTGGAAGAGAGCAGGCGGGTCCGGTCTCAGCATATGTTCACATGCGTTCAGGAGCCTGCTCCACGCCGCAACGCAGTCCGGATGATTGAGTTTCTCTCTTATCCGGGGCAGATCCGCCCCGGTGAAGAAGAGGCGCGGGTACTGATTCGGTCCAGGATGGCTGTCATACATGCCGGTTACTCCGGTCGCAGTACGCTGGTACCCACCGAGTCAAATATGGCAGGCAGTCTAGTGGGCGCGTCCGGGTATTGCCACGCCAAAAGAAGCATCCTCTGTTCCGCTGAACGCAGGGCCGCCAGCCTTCGCGAAAAACTGTTGATCAAAGCACGGAGGGCGACACTCCGTGGAGCCGCCGTCCCCGCGTCAGTACGGTGTAGCCGTTGACGAGTCTTACGGTTGCACTGGCCCCGGGTTTATGGTTTAGTGGGCCAAAGGGGAGGCGCATGGCATGAAACAGGCTGGCGTGCTGAGGGTTCTGCGGGAGACCGGTGCTCTGTTGGACGGTCACTTCGAGTTAAGGTCCAAGCTTCACAGCGACCGTTACTTCCAGTGTGCCAACGTTCTGCGTTATCCCCGCAAGGCCGCGCGACTGTGCAAGGCACTTGCGGAACAGGTCATCGCCGCAGGTATCCAGGCCGAGACCGTTATAGCGCCCGCGATGGGCGGGATACTGGTGGGTCACGAGATTGCCAGGGTATTGAATCTCAAGTCCATTTTCGCCGAGAAAGAGAACGGTGCGCTCGTGCTGCGCAGATTCGCACTGAAGCCGGGCGAGAAGTGCATCGTGGCCGAGGATGTCGTTACCCGTGGCGGGCGTGTGCAGGAAACCATAGACATTGTCCTGAAGCACGGCGGGATCGTTGCCGCTGTCCTGACTCTTGTTGACCGAAGCGACGGACAGGCGAAGTTCAACTACCCTTCATTCAGTCTGTTGCAGATCGCCCCGGTGACTTACGAACCGGCCCAGTGCCCAATGTGCAAACGAGGGGAACCGTTCGTTCATCCCGGCTCCTGACGAGCGGGCGCTTGTTGGATGCCGGCTGTTGTGCATCAGGTGTTGCATATGACAAGCAGGAGAATACTGGCCATCCTTTGGATCGTCGTGGTGCTTGTCACGCTCGGCCTGCAGGCTGCCAATCTCTTCCTCGGCGATCTCAACCAGGATGAGGGCTGGTATCTCTACGCGGCGAGGCTTGTCAGCGAGGGCAGCCTGCCGTATGTCGATTTTGCCACGACGCAGGGGCCGGTCATGCCGTTCGTGTACGCCCTTGCCGATCCCCTGGTACGGCTGTGGGGACTTGCCGGTGGCCGTCTTTTCACCGCGGTCATAGGTCTTGTCTGTTGCGTTCTGACGGCGCTGACCGCTGCCCGTCTTTCCAGATGCCATCGGCAGTGGGCGGCGCTCATGGCCTTTGCACTGGTGGGGGTAAACGTATACCAGAGCTACTACTTCACTGTCGTGAAGACCTATGCTCTCGCAGGGTGCCTGCTCATGGCTGGTTTCCTGGCACTGACGTTCGCGGAAGGGCGGCGCGGCGCTGTTGCGGCCATGCTCGCGGGTGTCTTCTTCGGCCTGGCCGGGGCCACCCGAACATCTGCAATCCTGGCTGCTCCCGCCGGGTTCCTCTACCTGGCCGGAGCGTGGCGCAAGACAGACGTTCTGCGCGCCTTCTGGCTCGCGATTGGGACGGGCCTGGCGGTGGCGACAGTGATGGTGCCCTTTGCGTGGACCGCGCCGGACGCGTTCTGGTTCGCGCTGTGGGAATACCACGCCGGGCGACTGGTGGGTTCACTTCCCGTGTTGCTGGCTTACAAGGCGGCATTCGTATCAAGGCAGATCCAGGCCTATTTTGCCGCGTCGGCACTGCTGGTGTCCGCCGCGATACTGTCACTGCTGCGCGAACGGCAGCCGGGCAACGCTGGCGGGAGCGTTGAGGCATGGTATTCACGGCCTGCAACGGCGCTCTGGCTGTCGGTGCTGCTCATCACGGCAGTGCATTGGGTGGCGCCTTTTCCCTATGACGACTACCAGGTCATAGTGTTCCCTGTTCTTGTTGCCGCCCTGGCATCATGGTTGCCGGGTCTTGCGGACAGCCTGTCGGGCGGCACGCAACAGGGGCGCGGTCTGACTGTCCAGGCTGCACTGGCCGGGATGGTTGTTGTCATCACCCTGATGACAGCCGTGTCTTCGCCGATGAACCAGGAGTGGTTTGCCGGAAAGAGGGACCGGATATGGTGGCCGCTGAAGGATGAGACCCCTTTGAAGAAGCTCCAGCGCACGGCGCATCTTGTGCAGTCGCTGACCGCGCCCGGCGACATGCTGCTTACTCAGGATCCGTATCTTGCCGTCGAAGCCGACCGGGGAATACCGCATGGTCTTGAGCTCGGCCAGTTCAGCTATTTCCCTGACTGGCCGCGCGACAAAGCCGAGCGATGCCATGTTCTCAATGGCGAGATGATGCGGGATCTGATAGGAGGGGCGAGGGCGCCACTCGCAGTTTTCAGCGAGTACGGCTTCGCCATCAAGTCGCCGTCTGTCACGCCCCTGTCCACCGAAGAGCAGGCTCAGCTCTGGGGCCTGCTGGCAAAGCGGTACAGCCTGTTCCGTGAGATACCCGACTTCGGCCAGGCGGCGACCAGGCTTCGGATAATGCTTCTTGCCGAATAGCAGGGCCGACGGTGAGAAGAAACACAGTTTGGAACCCATGCGACACGCGACAGTCAACCGCTATTGGCACGTGCTCAGGCGTTGCCTGAAGCATTGTTCCTTTCTCCTCCTGGTTCTTCTCCCGGTGGTAGCGGATGCCCAGACGTTGCGGTATTCGAATCATCGCGAGCTCGACGTTCCTGAATACGCAACAGTGCGCATAGGGCCTTTCTATTCCGATGTCTCCTTCTCGCAGTCGGCAGGCTACCGCTACACGAGCAGCCGTGGAGCAGGGGTCGACTTTCTCGAGTACAACCGCCGCGGCGTGATCAGGGAAGACGGTGAAGAGTATCCGCTCATGACCACCCTGGGATTCAGGAACTACCTTCTGATATCGAGAAGGGCTGATCTCGATCTGTCCATCAGCATGCGCTACGAACATTACCCGCTGGACACACAGGACGATGCTTTTTCAATAGACTTGGCCGAGGAGGGGATCATTGGCGACCTGTCCTTCATGGTGGCGCTGACGCCGTCGATGAAGATGACAGTGTACGATGCATTCGTGTACAAGACCGACTACATCGATACGCGCGGCATAGCCGATCCGTACGGCGGACAGGAATACGAATACATCCGCAATACCGTGGGCTTGAACTCGGACTGGCTCCTGACGGAGGACAGCAACCTCGGGGTTTCTCTCTCCAGGTCCGACAACCTGCCGAAGGACGACATGTTCATGGAGCAGGAGAGCGTGTCATATACCGAGGCGTTTCTCTATGAACGGAAACTGGGGCCATTTGTTTCGGCAGGTGCGCGTGCCGACTTCGCGCAGACGGATTACACGTCAACAAACCGCGCGGACCCATCCAGCAGGCAGTACTCGATATATTCCGGCGTCCAGCTGACCGAGAGGACCAGGGCAAGTGCCAACGTGGGTTACTCGATGGCCTCATTGGAGAATGCCTCGGGTACGGAAGATCTGCCCGGAGCCTATGTGGGTGGGGCATCGATGCAGACGGAGTTGTCGCCCAGCCTGTCACACTCGATGAGCTACTCGCATTCCCGTCGTGAGAGCTTCCTTCCCGGGTACGACATGCAGAACGGCTACACATACCAGCTCCAGTGGAAAGGTGTGGACAGCGGTCTCGTGTTGCACGCCGGTTACACGACTTTTGATCCGAGCGATTCGAACGTGAACGGGTACAGCGATCTTTCGGTCGGCCTGAGCGGGACCGTGCCCCTGGTCCTGCGGCTTCTCGTGCTGCAGGCCAGTACCACCTATTCGAGCAGGAACAATGACCAGCCGACGGATGATACTATTGACGAAATCGAATGGATTGCGGACTATGAAACGTGGGTGAGCAGTCTGGGGACGGGGTTGAGGGTGTCGGAGAATGTTGACTTCTCCGTCCAGTACCAGCACATAGAGAGGTGGGCGGATGCTGCCGAACTGGACTATACGCGTGATATCCTGTCGGCCACGCTTACCTACTCCTGTACATTCTAGTGTGGTGCGTCTAACGCTTCTTTACATATGAGAAACCTGGTAGAGCCGACTTTATGTCGGCTATGGCCGGTGTAAAACCGGCCCTACCAAGAAGAACATATGCAAAAGGATCCACGACGCACTACACTAGTGCGTTCTTCAGAGGCGCTCTGCGCTGGCGGATAGTGGCCTCCGGGGCTTGAAGGGAACGACAGAAAGGACCTGCACAATGGAAAGGACCAGGAAGATCCTCCTGAAAGTTGTTCTGGCCCTTTTTGCTTTGTGGGTAATCTTTCACTTCTCCAGGATTGCGGACGGCGGCACCGGCCTGATCCAGCTGGTGCTTGGGATGGTGTTCTCGATTGCGATCCTGTTGAGGATAAAATCCACGGATGGAACGTTGCCGGCCAGGCCGGTTGTGCTGGTAGGGTCGGCCTTTGCGGGGATTATCCTGGCTGTCGGCGGTCTGGTCTTCAACGTGGGCCAGTTTGAATGGCTGGGCATCCTCTGCCTGCTCTATGCCTTCCTCCGGTGGGGGTTTCCGCCTCGCTACGGGCGCGATGTGCTGATGGCGCTTTTCGTCCTGTACTGGATACATCCTCTGCCCGGGCGGGTATTCGGTCCTCTGCAGCTGGCCATGCAGTGGCTTTCGGTGCAGGGCGCGGAATGGTTCCTCCAGGCTTTCAACGCCCGCGTGTGGGCTGATAATTTCATACTCCACACGGCTCTTCGTGATTTTGGTGTTCCCGAAGCATGCAGCGGGATGAAGACCGCCGTCACTGTTCTCTACTGCACTCTCGGCATAGGCCTCTTGTTCAGGTTCAGCCTTGTTGCGGTGGTGTTGTTCATGGCGGCCGGACTGGCGCAGGTTCTCCTGCTGAACATCCTGAGGATCTCTTTTCTCGTACTCTGGTCCGTACGGATGCCGGTGGAGTGGGGCGAGTCTTTCCTGCACGACTCCCTTGGAATCTTCCTGCTTGTGGCTGTTCTTCTCGTCCAGTTGGAGGCGTCATGGTGGCAGATTCGCAGGACGCGCAGGCATGACCGTGAGAACGGAATAGCCAGTGGAAGGCGGGAAGGGCCTGATGTTGCCACCACCCTGCCGCGTTTCTGGTACCTCTTCTTCAAATGGTTCAGGCCTGTGTTGCTGGTCGTTGTTCTGGTGGCCTTCTGCGTGTTCATGGTGGTTAAGCGTCGCCCCTACCACAGGGCCATGCTTATTTCCGATGTCGTTGTGGGACTGGCGGAACGTGATCTCGATACTGCCGCACGTGCCGTTGCTGCCGGCATGCGTTTTATGCCGGCGAGCCGTGATTTCAAGGTGAAGCAGGTCCAGATTATGCTCATGAAGGGGCGCCATGCCCAGGCGCTGACAGAGATTGACGGGCTTCCGTTGCCGCTGGACCCGTCAGAGAAAGTCATGAAGAGCCGGGCACTGATGATGCTTGGCAGGTCGGAAGAGGCTGTCGACCTTGTGCGGTCGCTGCCGGAGGAGCTTCGTAAGCAGCCGATGGTGGCAATGATCATGGCCGAGTACGGGGCTCTCCGGAACGATCCCGGCATGGTCAAGGAGAACATAGTAACGGCATCGCTGTCGCACCTTCTGAACGACCGGGTTCGAGCTTTGTACCCTTTCCTCCAGCACCACGAGCAGTGGCAGACCATCGCGGATACGGATAATTTCAGGGTCCCGTACAACCGGTCCGTTACTGCCGCGATTGCCATCAGGGCACGCATCAAACTTGGCCAGCTGGCAAGGGCCGCGAGGTTGCTGGAACAGGCGCTGGAGAAGTGGCCCGGCGACCCGCAGTTCATGGGCAGCCTTTTTGCCATGGCGGCACAGGACCCCGGAGGAAAGTGGGAGCAGCGTTTTGCAGAGCACTTCATGGCGAACGTTGCGAAACTGAGCGCCGACAACCTGGCAACATACCTGCTACAGAGCTTCAGGATAGGCCGTCCGGACCTCGGCTGGCTCGCCTGGCGAAACCTGAAGGCGAAGGACGCAACCGATCCGGCCCTGTCGTTCATCCCTGCAAGGTTCGGCAGCACCTGGATGACCTTCCGCCGCAGGTTGCTTGGACTCAGCGCAACAGACCCGGACGCCGTGATTGACCTTAAGCCTTTCCGGTTGCAGACGGCAGGGATCCGTCCATTCAGCGAGTTCTGGAAGGCAGTCCCGTTCGCAGAGGAACTGGGCGCGCAGGACGCAGCCACTTTTTCAAAGCGGCTGCTGGACAATTGCCTGGCCGAATTCAGGCACAGGAGCGACAAGGGCACGTTGACACAACGCATGGAGATGAACCTGCCGGCGGTCCTGGCCATGGCCGGGAACTACGATGAGGCCCACAGGACGCTGGCGGAACTGATGCGCAAGTATCCAGCCGACGAGAATGACCTGCTTTTCCGGGACGCAACTCTGTATGAACAGCAGGGACGCTGGCAGGACTGCTACGAAACCCTTCGCCGATATCGTGTAAGCGCCCGACTCCCTAACATGGCTTCCGAAGTCATGCTTGTGAACTGCCTCATGAACATGAACATGGGGGCTGCGGCCATGCAGGTGGCCAGGAAGGCGCGCGAGGCGTTTCCTGATTCCGGGCGTATGAGGGAAATTGCCGCGGCAATCTGGGCCCACTTCGGGTTCAACGAAGAGGCGATGTTCTCCCTGGATCAGCCTGGTGTTGATCTGAACCCGGGACTGGTCGCCCAGGTGTTGTTCGACAGCTCGCGATATGTCGAAGCAGACAAAGTGGCGCGCGGGATGGGTGTGGACCTCAAGCGCGACAAGAGACCGCGTGCCCAACAGTACGTTCCTCCGCCTGCCGAGCTGTCGGTTGCTCGCCGGTGGCCCGAACCGCTGACTGAAGACGAGTTGAAGGAGCTTGCCGGGGAGAGCATGAACCGTGCTACCCAGGCCACCAGCCCGTTCCTCAGGGCTCTCTCCGGGCTTGAAACAGAATGGCAGCGCAATGAGGGCAAGGGCAAGTGGTCGGCCATTGCGCTCTGGGAAAGCGCCGGACGGGATACGATTGAGAAAGCTGTGGCCCTCAACCGGCTTGCGATGCTGCAGGCCAGGCAACGGCAGTTCGACGCCGCAACGGCCACGGCAGAGAAGACCTGCGCGTTGGCGCCGGACTCCGCGGTGTACTGGTGGATATTGATCGGGCTCAAGGAAGGCGACCGGGCTGCTGTGACTGAGGCACGCAAGAACTGTCCCGATGACGCGGAAATCTGGCTTGCCGACATCGTGAGCAGATTCCGGGCGGAAGGTAAGGGCACATGGCTCTCCGGGGAAATTGACCGCGTTACTGCCGGGGACGTGTACCCGATCGGAACGCTGACACGCGCCGGGAATTACCTGGTCAGGCAGAATGCGCTGGCTGAGGCCTCCAGGCTGGCCCGTTATGTCGCTCATGACAGGGCCAAAGGGTACCTGCCGGCCCACGTACTGGCGTTGCACTGCGCTCTCGTCAACCGTGACGCCAAGTGGGCTCTCTCGGCGGCGCTCAAGTGCGTTGACAACGCGATTGACCCTGGAAACTTCTACCAGACCATAGTCGAGATCAAGTCTTCCGGACAGACCATGGATGCCGACCTGGTGGCGGCCCTTGAGTTCCTGCAGGGGAAGTATCCCAAGGATCCCAAGTGGGTGGAGAAGCTCGGGTACATATATCTCCTGAAAGGGGACAGCAAGCGCGCCGAGAACATCCTGGAACCGTTGCTGGAAGGTGGCTCCGCTGTTTCGATCCGCGCACTCAATATGGCTGCAGAAGCGGCGCGCAGTCAGGGCAATATACAGAAATCTCTGCGTACCCTTGAAACTGCACATACGCTGTACCCCGATGATGGTACGGTCCTGAACAACCTCATATACAATCTTGCGCAGGACCACGAGACTGCTGACCGTGCGCTCAAACTGATACCGGAACTACTGAAGACCCACTCCGAACACTACGAGGTCCTGGACACGGCAGCCGTTGTCTATCTCCGCAACGGCCGCCTGGACGAGGCGGATGCATACATGCAGAAGGCGTTGGCCCGTATCCCTTCCTCCAGTACCAGTTATGCGCCGGTTGAAACTCGCCTCAATGCTGCTGAAATCTACATCAGGAAGGGCGAGTTCGATCAGGCTGGCAGGATGCTGGACACGATAGACGGCATCCCGAACAAACCACCTTTCCTTGAGAATTCTGTTCGCGAGCTGCGTCATCAGCTCGAACTCCGTACCAACAAGCAGTGATGCAGGACAACGGCAGGCATTCAATGATGCGACAGTATCGGAAGGTCCTGCTCAGTTCCGGCATCTCTATAGTCTCGCTTGTCATCCTGGAAACTGCACTGCGGCTGTGCGGATTCCCGCACGGAACATTTGCGCCATTCTTTCCCCATGGGCCGGGGCTGTACCCCGAAAACGCGTCGATGCTCATGACCTGGGGACCAGTGCCCTATGTTGTAAGATCCAACTCGCTGGGTCTGCGTGGCGAAGAGATATCAAGCCGCAAACCGCCGGGCGCCACTCGTGTGGTTACTGTGGGTGATTCGGTAACAGACGGTTTCTTCGTAGATAACGAAGATACCTGGCAGTACCGCCTGTCCGGGCTCCTCAAAGGACGACTCGCGCAACCGATTGAAATCATCAACTGCGCCAGTGGGGGTGGTTCGGTAGACAGGGAACTCGGATTGCTTGAGGAATTCGGTCTTCCGTTACAGCCGGATGTGGTGATTCTCACATTCTCGGCAAATGACATTGCCGAGATACTGGGCAAACGTGAAGAGGATCTGCTCACGAGGATCGGTGCTGCTCCGGACTCCGGCCTCGCCAGGATGCAGCGGTTGCTGCTGACGCGGACGGCGCTCGGCGAAGCGATGTATGGCGCATATCTCCTGGCCCGCTCCTCCTCCTACAGGCATGGCAGGAAGATGGTAGGGCGATCGCGTGATGAACGATACCTGATAGCCGGAGGAAACGAATTCCAGAATAATGCTGAAATCTCCGTGCGTCGGTTTGCCCGGACCGATGGACTTGTTCTTGGAGGCGTATTTGACCCCCGGACAAAGTTGGCGATTGACGTCTACGGCAGACTCCTTGCCAGGTTTGTTTCACAATGCAGAAAGAATGGAGTCAGGCCGGTGCTTGTGTATTTTCCGGCATATTCCCAAATCTACCTTGATGGCGCGAGCCTGCTGATCAATGTCACCCTTCGTGACATGTGTCTGTCGGAGGGAGTTGACTTCCTTGACCTGACGCCCGGCTTCAGGGAGAAGGGGGCTGGGCGTGTTCTTCACCTTGCGCCCCTTGACTTCCACCTGAACCCGGAAGGGAACCGGGTATTCGCCGAGCTGGTTGCTGAAGGCCTTTTTCCTCTGCTAGTATCGGGTCGACAATGATCTTTCCGGCAAACGCCCTCCGGGCCCATTCCGGGTCGCGCGTGGTGAAAAAGAGAAACAGGTTGCTGCGCAGCTCAATGATGAAATAACCCGGCAGGAATTCGTTCTCGCCCGGCAGCACTGAAGACAGGAAGAAACCCTCAAAATTCACGCCCCTCTTTTCTATGTAACCGGCAGGTGGCTCGCGTTCATGAGCCATTATGCGAGGGGAGCCGGTTGGCCTCGGTGTTCGTGCAATTGTCCGGTCAGTCAGGCCGTACAGGTCCACGATGGGTATGTCAGTGTAGAAGGCCATGATTCCCACCGCCCCTGCCTTGGCCGTGGCGTCGGCAGGGACCAGTCCCTGCCTGCGCAATCCTTTGAACGGCACGTAGTGGGCAAGCAGGAATTCCGCATTGATGCGGTGTTCGAAGTAGCGCACCCCGACACCGTGCGCTATGGTCTCTTTCGTCAACCTGTTCCAGGCATGCATCAGCATCTGCATCGCCGGGAGTCTTGCCGGCAGACCCCCGTTCTTCCGGGTCAATTCAATGGATCGCAGCGTCGCCTCCCGGCGGGTCTTTATGTCCCGCTCTGCAATACGGCTCATCGCAGGTATTGCGCAGCTGTAGAGAATGACTATTGCCATCGTGGCTGTGCATACTGGGATGCGCCATTGCGGGGCGAGACGGTATGCGATCCGGGTCAGCGCTGCCGTCGTAGTAACGGACAGCACCGGCCAGAAGAAGTCCAGGGGGCGATATTCGAAATGATCGCCGCCAATCCTGGCCAGGTAGACGGCCTGTGCGCCCATGAGAACAATGATGAACCCCGTGGCCGCACCCGTGCCGCGTTTCCCCGCGCGCACCATTCCCCACACTGCCAGACCGAGCGGGAACCAGAGCGAATACTCCACTGCCGCGCTGGCCAGATACGCGACACCCATGTCCCACCAGGGGTCGCCCACCTTGGCATAGTAGGTGTTTGGAAGCCAGTCATCGTAGTACCACCTGCGCCACAGCACATGCAGCAGCACGACCGCAATAGTCGGCAGCGAACCCAGGATGATCCTGTACGGCCTGGTGCGCATGGCCAGCAGCAAGAGCACCGACAGAACGAAAAGCATGAGAGAATCAGGTCTTGTCAGGCATGCCCCGGTCCAGCCAATGATGCCGGCGGCGTAGCCGTTCATGCCGCGCACTGTGCGTATGGTGCCGAGTACTCCGAGCATAATGAAGAAGGTATTGCATCGTGTTTCAAGGCCGCCCGTTGTCCAGATGGCAAAGCTGCGGTTCGATGCCAGCAGTGCCAGCGCAACCGGAGCCGCCCACCACCAGTGCCGCCTGAAACACATTTCCCGCACGAGCAGGACGGTAAGCAACAGCGTGCCGATCGTGTAAAGCAGGCTGAGAACCAGCGACCCGTTCTCCGGCCCGATTCCGGCAAGACCGAGCACATAGAGCTGCGCTACCCAGAGAAAATTGGTGTAGCCCTCGACGTGTTCCCCCGGATTGAACACAAGGCCCCGTCCCAGGAGCGCATTCTGGACGTAGCGGAAACTGATATAGGCATCGTCGCAAAGGAAATTGTAGACAAAGGCGTGGCAAAGGAACGCCGCGGAGATGACCATGCAGGCCAGCAGCGACATCGTCTCGCGCCGGGTAAGCCCGTCGTTGTCCCGGCGCTGGCACATCACATTCATGGAAGCATGATGCATCGATGCGGAAGGCAATGCAAGACGGGCGGACATCACATAGCGGAAAAGTCTACCGCAGGTCCCTTACCAGGTGTACGAGCGCTGAGAGCCGTGCGTCCGGCGTGCCCTGCGCCAGGCGCGGGAACTTGCCCTTCTCCTGCACGTATGCTCCGTCCCTGGTGATAATGACACGATCATCCTGTACTTCAATCCTCCTGATGCGTTTCTCCGCCGCGACCACGCGGAGAGAAGCGACCGCCAACAGGCGTTGGAGCGGTTTGGGAGGCTTGCCATAGCGATCCTCAAGCTCGCGGGTTATCTCCACAGAGTCCTTGAGCGACGCTATCTCCGCCACCTTGCGATAGGTTGCCAGGCGCAGCCGTTCATCTTCGATGTAGTCGACAGGAATCACGGCCGAAGATGTCAGGTCGGCCCCGGTGGAGAGATCCAAAAAGTCGAGCACGACCTCGGTTTCGATAACCGGGGGCAGGGGGGTCCCCTTTATCCGCGCAACCGACCGCCTGAGGAGCTGGCAATAGAGCCCGAAGCCGACGGCCGCTATGTAGCCGCTCTGCTCGGGCCCAAGCAGGTTTCCGGCGCCGCGTATCTCCAGGTCTCTTATCGCAAGGTTGAAACCTGCGCCCAGGTCTGAATAGCGGCGCAGTGCGGCAATGCGCTCCTCGGCGTCGGGATCGATATGGCCGTGTGACGGCAGGAGCAGGTACGCGTATGCCTTGTGATTGGACCTGCCAACCCGGCCGCGGAGCTGGTACAGGTCGGCTATTCCGAACCTGTCGGCACGATCTACCAGGATCGTGTTGGCACGGGGGATGTCCATCCCGTTCTCTATGATGGTCGTGCTGAGCAGCAGGTCGAACTCACCGGCCACAAAACGCCGCATCACGTCTGCAAGCCGGCCAGCCGGCATCTGGCCGTGTGCCACAGCCAGGCGCGCCTCGGGCACTATGGTCTCAAGACGCTTGCGGACCATTTCGATCGTCATCACTCTGTTGTGCAGGTAGAACACCTGGCCTTCGCGGTTGAGCTCGCGAAGAACGGCTTCCCGGATGGCTTTGTCGGTGTCACGTACAACCACAGTCTCAATCGGTACCCTGTCGCGAGGCGGGGTTTGAAGCAGGCTGATGTCGCGGGCGCCGGTCATGCTCAGGTATAGAGTCCGGGGAATGGGGGTCGCGGTCATGGTCAGGACATCCACGAGGCACCGGATCTGCTTGAGGCGCTCCTTGTGGGCCACGCCGAACCGCTGTTCCTCGTCGATGATCACCAGTCCCAGGTCCTTGAAACCAATACCGGGCTGCAGGAGGGTATGTGTGCCTATCACGATGTCCACACGTCCTTCGGCAAGTTCGCGGCAGATCGCGGGACGGCGCCCATGCCCGGAAAACCTGCTGAGCATCTCGATACGGATAGGGTAGGCCGCCATGCGTTCGGTGAATGTTTCGAAGTGCTGCTGCGCAAGTACGGTTGTCGGGACAAGGACAGCCACCTGCTTGCCGCCCATGATTGCCTTGAATGCCGCGCGCATGGCAACTTCCGTCTTCCCGTAGCCGGCATCCCCGCAGAGAAGTCGGTCCATCGGTTTCGGAGTTTCCATGTCGGACTTGATCTCGCTGATGACGCGGGTCTGGTCTGCCGTCTCCACGAACGGGAAAGATGCTTCGAATTCGCGCTGCCATGTGTTGTCCGGATGGAACGCGTGGCCCTCGAGCAATTCCCTGCGCGCCTGGGTTTCCAGCAGGGCGGCGGCGAGGTCCTGGACAGCGCGTTCGGCAGATGCTTTCTCAGCCGTCCAGCGGCGGCCACCCAACCGGTGAAGAGGGGCGCCGTGCTTTGCGACCCCGACGTAACGGCTCAGGAGATGGGCCTGGATCACCGGTACGTGAAGGCGGGCGTCATCGGCATATTCTATGGTCAGCACTTCCTGCTTCTGGCCGTTGAACACGATCTCAGACATGCCCAGGTATCGTCCGATGCCGTGATGCACGTGCACGACAAGATCGCCCGGTTCTATGTCGCCCAGGCTGTCAAGCCGGTCGCCAGTCTGCGGGACGCGTTTCGGCCTGCGGCGAGAAGGGTCATACCGTTCGCCGATGGAATGGCGGCGACCGTAGATATCTGATTCGGACACAACAAGCAGCTTGAGGCCGGTGCTCTCGAATCCTTCGGACAGTATTCCCTGCCCGTGTACGATATGGGACGCCGGTACGGGTGGCAGATGCTTCTGGATGTGTTCCCATGTGCCACGGGTGTCGAAGAAGAAGTAGCAGGCGTAACCTTCATCCTGGCGGTTACGAACATGGTCGAACAGGCGGGCGCGGACTTCCTCCATCACCCCGGGGTGTACCTGGTCGCGGGGAAACCCGATCAGGCCGGGCAGGTTCCTGAATCCGAAATCGGTCGTCTCTTCCGTATCGTTGTGCCCGACAAACCAGACGGCGCCCGGATGAATCGCCTCAACCTGGCGGAGGATGCTGCTGAACGGCTCTATGAGCGACGGGAGGCCTGTGTCACTGACGGCTTCTTCAAACCGGCCGGCGTGTTCCTCGATGCCGGCAAACTGCGACCAGACGAGTACGTGTCCCGCGGGCAGGTACTGGAGGAGTGTTGCATTCGTATGCGTGGTACCGCGGGTGCCGGTGTTTTCGTTTGCCGGACCTATGACCACGCCGTCAAGCTTGTCCACGGAACGTTGATTGGCGGGGTCAAAAGTGCGCATGGACGCAATCACATCGCCTTCGAACTCGATTCGCACGGGAAAGCCGGCGGCAACGGGCCACACATCAAGAATGCCGCCGCGCGTAGATGCAGAACCCGGGAGGTCAACTTCCGGGTGGAAGTTGTAACCGTTCTGTTCCAGCGCAGAGGTGACGGCGGCCATGGCTTTGTCGGCATGCAGTTCAAGCCGGATGGTCCGGCGTTCCAGTTCTGCGGGCGGGAGGATTTTCTGCATCAGCGCCTGGACTGAGGTCAGTACCACCCGTGGGCGGGTATCGAGCTGGCACAGGGAAAGAAGTGTTTCAAATCGTGGCCCGGCAATACGCGGGTCGGACTCCTGTTCTTCGTCCAACAGGGATTCTACCACCGGG